>OCPI01000228.1_pt1 | contig 29029 bp, 28 predicted proteins | sample 1476291 | NCBI WGS metagenome assembly OCPI01 (sample SAMEA2580054, study PRJEB22360) | human gut metagenome | reverse complement strand
TCATCAGAGCTGCGGGGCAGGCCGTTTTATCGCTAGTCGGAGGAGCCGGGGAGGGGCACGCTAGTTGGCCGTGGGTTCCTGACCGCCCTGCTCGCCGCGCACCGCGTTCAGGCGCTCCTGCGCGCCCTTCAGCCACGCCTCGCAGCGGGCGGCCAGGGCCTCGCCACGTTCCCACAGGGCAATAGAGGTTTCCAGATCGCTGGTGCCGGACTCCAGCTGACGCACGACCTGCTCCAGTTCGGCGCGGGCCTGCTCGTAGCCGAGGGTTTCGACGGGTGCGCCCAGCTCGGCGCTGTTGAAGCTAATGTTCTCGCTCATTGAGGAACCTTTCAGGGGTAAAAACTGGGGGTGAAACTTAGGGGTATCGAGGTTTAGGAGATGTTTGAGGGAGCCGTGGAGGTCACGGTCGCCTGCGCCGAACCTGCCGCCGCGCGCACCGTGATCTGCTCGCCCTCACTTAGGGATGAAGCGTCACGCACAATAGCGCCCGCCGAATCCTGCACGATGGAGTAGCCGCGGCTGAGGGTCTGGGCGGGGGAGAGGGACCGCACGCGCGCAATGGTGTGTTCCAACGTTCCGGACTCTCGCTCGAGGCGGTGCTCGGTGGCCCGCAGGGCGCGTTCGCGCAGGCGATTCACTTCCTCCACACGCATGAGCAGGGAGGACTCCGGATGGGTGAACACCGGGCGGCTTCGCAGTTGCGCGATGTAGCTCATCTGCATACCCACATAGCCGAGCACCGCGCGGTCCAAGCGGGCGCGCGCCTCGGTGATGCGGGCGGTTTCTTCCGAAATATCGGGCACAATACGTTTACCCGCATCGGTGGGGGTGGAGGCGCGCAAATCGGCGACCGCATCGAGGATGGGGGAGTCCGCCTCGTGACCAATCGCCGAGACCACCGGGGTGACGGCGGCCGCGACGGCGCGGATGAGGGACTCCTCAGAGAAGGGGAGCAAGTCCTCGAAGGAGCCGCCGCCTCGGGCGATAACGATGACGTCCACCTCCGGGTGCGCGTCCAGCTCCGCGAGGGCCGCAATGACCTCAGCCGCCGCACCTTCACCCTGAACGCGGGTATTGCGCACCTCGAAGGTCACGCCGGGCCAGCGCAGGGAAGCGTTACGGATGACGTCCTTCTCCGCATCGGAGTCGCGACCGGTAATCAGGCCCACGCGGTTGGGGAGCATGGGCAGCGGCTTCTTGCGGGCGTCGGCGAACAGCCCCTCGGCGGCAAGAGCTTCACGTAGACGCTGCAGCTGCTCGTGCAGGTTGCCGGTGCCGACCGCGTACACCTCCTTGCCGATGAGGGAGAGCTTGCCGTTCTTCCACAGGCTCGGCTTGGCGCGGGTGACGATGCGCGAGCCCACGGTCACGTCGGCGGCGAGGCCGCTACCGGCGCGGCCGAAGAGCGCGAGGGTGAAGGAAAAATCCTCCTGAACGTCCTTGAGCTCCATGAAGACGTTGCCTCCGCGGCCGTTGAACGAGGCGACCTGCGCCTCAACCCACAGCTCGGGAACCTTGTCCACATAGTTTTTGAGGTTCTGCGCGAGCAAAGCCAGCGGCCAGGGGTTGGTGGCGGTGGTTTCCTGCGATTTCGCGGGAAGCTGCCGCTCGCGCACGGGCGGCACCACGAGCGTCGGCCGTGCTGCGGAGGGGTTGTAGAAGTTCATGTTCCTATTGTCGCCGATACGCCGAATTTCTGCCCGCCGAACGGTGACGGGCTCCGGGCGAGCGGAACGGGGAGCGGGCGAATCCCTCAGCTGATGGCACATTCTCATCGAGTCGCCTCGTGACCTTAAGGTTGAGGCGGTACGCTAGGCTCATGCGTTCACCAGATCATCACAACGCCACCTGCAACCTGGACGAGGAAGAGACCTCGCTCCTGCAACCCACGCGGGTGATGCCTGCATCGGGCTATCCGTCGCCCCCTAGCGGTTTGCCGAGCCCCGCCCCGCAGCCCGCGGCGGCCCCTCCCGCGCACGCACCCGTCGCGGCGGGTTTGCGTACGGTTATCGCCCTCGTGCTGAGCCTGCTCTCGGTGCTGTGCGCCCTGGGCGCCACGGGCGGTGCCTGGGTGAGGGCAAATATCGCCTCCGAGACCGGCTTTTCGGAGATTTCAGCGAACCTGGCCAGCGACCAGCAGTTGGCCACCCGCATCGCTGACGGCGCGGTCGAAGACCTCATGAAGAGCGAAGCTATGACAACCTTCCTCGACGGAACCAAAGCAAGCGGCCTATACTCCATTCTGGTGAAGCCCACCGAAGACGGGATCCGCTCCATGCTCAACCGCGCCGCCGGTGAGCTCTCAAAAACTGATGAATACCGAAGCCTCTGGCGCGATATCGCGGAAGAGACTCGGCGGTACAACCTGAGCCACGACGGGCCCGCCGTCATCGTGCTCACGCCCTTCTACCGGGCCCTGGACGAGAAGGTCGGCTCGATCGGCCCCTTCGACCCGGACCTGACGAAGCTCGGCCCCGAAACCCTGAACATCGACAGGGTCCGGGACGGCGCGGCCCAGGGGAGCGCAACGCAGGACAGTGATTGGGTAGTCCACTCGGCGATTAAACGCGTCGCTGCCATCGGGCAAGCTACCGGAACTCTGATTGTTCTGGCGGCCATCCTGCTCTTCGTAGCCCTCCTGATTGCGCCTCGCCGCCGCGTGCTGGTGCCGGTCGCCTCCGCCCTGCTGTACGCCCTGGCCTGCTGGGGGGCCGCCTCTTGGCTGGGTGCCCAGACCCCTGCCTCCCTGGGAGTCACTAGCCGTAGTGCTGCTGGAACCGCGCTGATTGACGGGGCGTGGAACGTGACCCAGCCTTCGGTTACATCCCATCTGGGGGCTGCGGCGAGCTACGGTCTCGCTGCGACGGTTATCCTGCTACTGGTGGGGATTCTCATGCGTCTGGTCCACCTGGGCCGCACCGCTGCGAGCGATGCCACAGTCATCACACACTAAAAGTCCGAACAACGTAGGATAGTAACCATGTCCACTGAAACTATTGCCCTGGGCCTGCCGCCCGTTCCTCGCGAACGTCGCAGCCGCGCCGACATCGAAGCCGCCGCGCCCGTAAACGGCGAGAAGAAAGTCCTGTTGGCCACTCCTCGTGGTTACTGCGCCGGCGTTGACCGCGCCGTGATTGCCGTTGAGAAGGCCCTGGAGCACTACGGTGCGCCTGTCTACGTGCGTAAGCAGATTGTTCACAACCGCCACGTGGTGGAGACCCTGGAAAAGCAGGGCGCCATCTTCGTTGATGAAGTGGACGAAGTACCCGAAGGCTCCGTGACCGTGTTCTCGGCTCACGGCGTGTCCCCCGCGGTGGTGGCTGCGGCCGGCAAGCGCTCGCTGAACACGATTGACGCGACCTGCCCGCTGGTGAACAAGGTGCACCGCGAGGCTGTGCGTTTTGCGAAGCAGGACTACGACATTCTGCTGATCGGCCACACCGGCCACGAAGAGGTCGAGGGTACCGCCGGCGAGGCGCCCGAGCACATCCAGATTGTGAACTCGCCCGATGAGGTGGACCAGGTGACCGTCCGCGATCCCGAGAAGGTCGTGTGGATTTCTCAGACCACCCTGTCGGTGGATGAGACCCTGGAGACCGTGGCGCGTCTGCGTGAGCGTTTCCCCTCGCTGCAGGATCCGCCTTCGGATGATATCTGCTACGCAACCTCCAACCGCCAGGGCGCTATCAAGGAGATTGCTCCGCGCGCCGACCTGGTGATTGTGGTGGGTTCGGCGAACTCCTCAAACTCCGTGCGACTGAAGGAAGTTGCCCTCGAATACGGCGCCAAGCGCGCCGAGCGCGTGGACTTCGCACACCAGGTGGACGAGTCCTGGTTCGAGGGTGTGGCAACCGTGGGCCTGACCTCCGGCGCATCCGTGCCCGAGGTTCTGGTTCAGGAAGTGCTAGCACTGCTGGCCGAGTACGGCTACGGCACCATCGAAGAGGTGGAGACCGCGAAGGAAGACATCCTCTTCTCCCTGCCGAAGGAACTGCGCTCCGCTTTGAAGAACGACGAGAACGTAGGCCGCCAGCTCGGTGGCCGCGGCGCTAAGCCCACTCGCTAAAGGTTTGCTCAAGAGCTTCAAGATCCCCGTATCTTCTCCCGTTTGGGAGCGGATACGGGGATTTTTGTATCTGATGTGCGGGATGCGCTGTTTGGGACGGCGGTACGCGCCGGTTTCCGCTCGCGGGGGAGTAGATGGGGATGCTTGCGCAGCTTCGCGGTCACGCTACGTGGGGGAGTGCCCCCTCTTCAGCGCCTGGGGGCGCTTCGAGGACGGAGCCCCCGCTTCGCGTGACCGCCTCCGCCGCTACGTGGTCTCGCTACGCGGGGTTTTTCGTGCCTGAGGATGCGTGAATAGAGATGCTTGCGCAGCTTTACGGTCTCGCTACGCGGGGGAGTGCCCCCTCTGCGGCGCTGAGCGCCTTGAGGACGGAGCCCCCGCTTCGCCTGACCGCCTCCGCTGCGGGGAGTGCTCCCTCTTCAGCGCCTGGGGGCGCTTCGAGGACGGAGCCCCCGCTTCGCGTAACCGACCGCGACGCTCGCATATCCTCAACTCATGACATTTGTCATGGGCAGGTCATGACACTCTGTACCGCAGCGGCGCGAAAACCGGCGGTGTAATAGAACCATGAACACCGCAGCACTTCAGAACAGCAAGCACAACACCGCAGAAACCGTTATTTCTGCCTGCTCCCTCCGCCAGGTTTTCTCCACCCGTGCGGCAGGCACCGTGGTCGCCGTCGACTCGATTGACCTGACCGTCAAGCGCGGCGAAATCATCGCCCTGCTCGGCCCCAACGGTGCAGGTAAGACCACCCTCATCGACATGATTCTTGGTCTGGCCCAGCCCAGCGGCGGCGAGTTGAGCGTCTTTGGTCGTAGCGCCTCCGAGGCGGCACGCGCCGGTCTGCTCGGTGCGGTGCAGCAGACCGGTGGCCTGCTCAAGGACCTGACGATCCGCGCCACGGTCGAGATGATTGCGGCGCTGTACCCCAAGCCCATTGACGTGGATGAGGTACTCGCCGGTGCCGACCTGACCGATATCGCTAAGCGTAAGGTCGGCAAGTGCTCGGGTGGTCAGCAGCAGCGTCTGCGTTACGCCTTGGCGACTATGCACTCGCCGGAACTGCTGATCCTGGACGAGCCGACCGCCGGCATGGACGTGAATGCGCGCCGCACCTTCTGGGAGCGTATGGAAGTCATCGCCGAGCGTGGAACGACCATTCTTTTTGCGACGCACTACCTGGAAGAAGCACAGAACTTCGCCCAGCGCATCGTGCTCATGGCCTCCGGCTCTATCATCGCTGACGGCTCCTCCGACGAGATTCGCGCCCTGACCGGTCACCGCCACCTTTCCTTCCTCGCACCCGCACCCATCACCGACCTGGATGTGCCGGTCGAGGTGACCGAAGAGTCCGGCGGGTACCGCCACCGCATCTCCGTGCTGGAGATTGAGCAGGTACTGCGCACTCTGCTGAACAACTACAGCATCACCGATCTGGAGGTCATCAAGCCCTCCCTGGATGAGTCCTTCACCCTGCTGACCGAGCAGGCCGCCGCCTCCAAGGCAACCGAAGCCTAACCACTAGACCGCCTCAACACCACACGCCGCCGCTACACACCTCAAGGAAAACATCATGCTCCGCTACGCACTCTACGACATCCGCGCTTCTATCCTCTCGACCGACCGTTTCTTCTTCGGCGTGGCACTGCCCATCGTCTTCTTCTTGCTCTTCGGCGCGATGCAGGACTACTCCTCCCAGCAGATGGGTGACGGCAACGTAGCGGCCTACGTCATGATTGGCATGGCACTGTACGGTGCCGTGCAGAACACCGTGGCGATTAGCGGTAGCACCGTCACCGAGCTCTCCAGCGGCTGGAACCGCCAGCTGGCGTTGACCCCGCTGACCACCGGCAAGTACCTGGGCGCGAAGGCGCTGACCGCCCTGGTGATTTCTGCGGTGCCGGTGATTGCGGTGAACATCGTGGGCATGTTTACCGGCGTTGAGATCCCTGTGAACCAGCAGCTTGCCGCTGGCGCGCTGACGGTGCTGTGCGGTCTGGTGTTCGCCTTCTACGGCATCATGATGGGTCTGCTGATTCGTAACGAGAACGCCGTGTCCATTGCGAACGGTCTGCTGGTGATTATGAGCTTCTTTGGTACTGTGTTCTCCCCGCTGAGCACCGACCTGCTGAAGTATGCCCGCTTCACCCCGCTGTACGGTGCCGCCGAGATTGCCCGCTACCCCTTCGCCGCAGGTCAGACCATTATTCTGGGTGGTGAGGATTGGTTCGTCACCGAGCCGCTCTGGTACGCAGTGGTGAGCCTGGTTGTGTGGGCGGCTATCTTCCTGGGTGTTTCTGCCCTGCTGATGCGCCGCGCAACCCGCCGCTAAATGCTTCTTCCCGCCGCAGCCTTGAATCCTGAGGCTGCGGCAGAAGCCGTATCCACTCACACTGCATCTACTAGCACTGCCCCTACTGACATCGCCGCACCGGTGGTATCTGCACCCGCGGCACCCGCACGTTAGGCTAGAACCATGACCGAAACCCACCCGCACAACACTGACCAGGCCCGCGCCGTGAACGGACTGACCAGCGCAGAGAACGAGGCAGCACCCTCCGCCGCGAAGCGCACCCTGGGCAAGCACCGCTTCCGCTTTCTCTACCGTGAACGCCGCGGCAGTGTGAACTGGCTGGCGCTGGGCTTTAGCGCCCCGTGGCTGGTGTTTCTGCTCATGCCGCTGGATAGCTTCCTCACCGCCCCGGAACTGGAACCGGTACGTTGGACCGGTGTGGCGCTAATTGCGCTGTTCGCGGTGATCAACTGCTCGGCGTACGCGGTGCCGTGGCTGGTGCCGGTCGCCTCCACGGTGCGCCGAAGTATCATCTGGACGGTACTGATGGCTCTGCCGGTGGCTGGTCTGACGGCGCTGCGGCTGGAATCGGCGTACGTGGTGTTCTTGGCGTTCAACATGTACTTTGTGGCGTTCTGGATTTTTGGCACGATTGCCCCGTACCGCCTGCGCTTGGGTGTGGCTGCGACGATTGCCCTGGTCTGCTGGCTAATTTTTATGGTGGGCACCGGTTTTGACGTCACCGCGCACGGCGGCATTTCCCTCTTTATTGGTGCACCCATGGTGGGCATACTGGGCTTCTCCTACCTGATTGAGCTCGGTGAACGCGCGGATGTAGCGCGTGCCTCCCTGGCGCTCTCCGAGGAACGTGAAGAGATCGCCCGCGACGTGCACGACGTGCTCGGCCACTCCCTGACCGTCATCACCCTCAAAGCGGAGCTGGCGCAGCGCCTGCTGGAGATTGACCCCGCCCGCGCCGGCGCCGAGATGGAAGCAATCGCGCAGCTGTCCCGCGCATCCCTGGCAGAGGTTCGTTCAACCGTGACGCGCCTGCGTGTGCCCGACTTTTCGGGTGAGATTGAGGGTGCGGGTCGTGCCCTGCAGACTGCCGGTATTCGCGCCGAACTGCCGGAGGCTCAGAGCGCGCTCGCGGTTGCTGGTGTGAACGCGAAGCTGTTCTCCTGGGTTCTGCGTGAGGCGGTCACGAACATGGTGCGCCACTCGGACGCGAACGCGGCGCGGGTGCGTCTGAGCGTAACCGGCCTCGACATCCTCGATAATGGCGTGGGTGTGGGCGATGCGCGCGGTAACGGTCTGACGGGTATGGTTCAGCGTGTGGCGGCCTCCGGCGGTAGCGTGGTGATTGAGGCGGCGCCCGAGCAGTGGCTGGCTGAGAACCCTGGCGGTGGGGTGGGTACGCGCATCCGTGTGAGCATGGACGGTGACACCTCACTGCTGTAAATAGGTGCTGTAGATTGTGGAACTTGGCGCCGCGCCCTGGGCGGGGGAGGTGCCCGCCCCTGTATGGTGGTGGTAGACAACCTCACGCGGTTGTTCCGCCCGCCTTATCACCCCGTCTTCAGCCCTGGGAGGCTTCTATGATTCGTGTTCTGCTCGCTGACGATCAGCAGCTCATCCGTGAGGCTCTTGCCGCTCTGCTGGGTCTGGAGGTTGACCTGCAGATTGTGGGTCAGGTCGGTAGCGGTGATGAGGTGTTGGGGGCTGTCGCCCTGTTGAAGCCGGACGTGGTGCTACTGGATGTGCAGATGCCCGGTACTTTGCTGGCTGATGGTATTGAGGCGGCTGCGGCGCTGCGTGATGCGGGTGCTTTGAGTGAGTCGGGTGAGCCGGTGCGCACGCTGATTGTGACGACGTTTGGCCGCCCGGGCTATGTGCGCCGTGCTTTGGAGGCTGGTGCGAGTGGTTTCGTGGTGAAGGATACGGGTGCTCGCCAGTTGGCGGAGGCGATTCGTCGTGTGCATGCGGGGTTGCGTGTGGTGGATCCGTCGTTGGCGGCGGATTCTTTGGTAACGGGTGCTTCTCCGTTGACGGAGCGTGAGGCGCAGGTGCTGCGTGAGGCGGCGTCGGGTGGTACGGCTCAGCAGATTGCGTCGGCGTTGTTTTTGTCGGCGGGTACGGTGCGTAATTATTTGTCGGCGGCGATGGCGAAGACGGGTGCGTCGACTCGTCAGGACGCGGTGCGTATCGCTACGGAGAACGGCTGGCTCTAGCCCCCTGCTCTCATCAACACGGGCGGCTCATGCGCGAACACGGTAGAATGGTAGTGTCTATGCCCGCAGGCGCCCCGCACCCGTTTCTTCCTGAGACCGGCGGTGTCGCGCTTGGAAGCGGGCACCATTTTCGCCCTGTGCCCGCCTGCACCCGCCGCATCACGTACGCGGCGCATCCTGAGTGTTTGGCGGGGTACATGATTCGAAGGAAAACTTGTGGCTCTAACTATCGGCATTGTTGGCCTGCCTAACGTGGGCAAGTCCACCCTGTTCAACGCTCTGACCGGCAACACTGTGCTGGCGGCTAACTACCCGTTCGCGACTATTGACCCGAACGTGGGCGTGGTGAACCTGCCGGATGCGCGTCTGAACCGTCTGGCTGAGATTTTTGGTTCGGAGCGTATTCTTCCTGCGACTGTTTCGTTCGTTGATATTGCGGGTATTGTGAAGGGCGCTTCTGAGGGTGAGGGCCTGGGTAACAAGTTCCTCGCGAATATTCGTGAGGCGCACGCTATCGCCCAGGTAGTGCGTGCGTTTGATGACCCGGACGTCATTCACGTGGACGGCAAGGTCGACCCCGCGTCCGATATGGAGACCATTAACACTGAGCTGATTCTGGCTGACCTGCAGACTTTGGAGAACGCTATTCCGCGTCTGGAGAAGGCTGTGAAGATTAAGAAGGGTGACGCCGCTCAGCTGGAGACTTATAAGGCTGCGCAGAAGATCCTGGAGGATGGTGACACCATCATTTCTCGTGCGAAGGACGCGAAGCTGGAGCTGGCTCATTTGAAGGAGCTGAACCTGCTGACTGCTAAGCCGTTCATTTACGTGTTCAACGCGGATGAGGGCATTCTGGCGTCTGAGGAGAAGCAGCAGGAGCTGCGTGACATGGTGGCGCCGGCTGAGGCTGTGTTCTTGGATGCGAAGCTGGAGGCTGATTTGGTGGAGCTGTCTGAGGAGGAGGCTCGCGAGATGCTGGAGATGAACGGTCAGGATGAGTCCGGCCTGGACCAGCTGGCTCGCGTGGGCTTCTCGACTCTGGGCCTGCAGACTTACCTGACTGCTGGCCCGAAGGAGGCTCGCGCCTGGACTATTTATAAGGGTGATACTGCGCCGCAGGCTGCTGGCGTGATTCACTCTGATTTTGAGCGCGGCTTCATTAAGGCTGAGGTTGTGTCTTTCAAGGACCTGGATGAGGCTGGCTCCATGGCGGAGGCGAAGGCTCGCGGTAAGGTCCGTATGGAGGGCAAGGACTACATCATGCAGGACGGCGACGTAGTCGAGTTCCGCTTCAACGTCTAAGCTGACGGGTCGATAGGACTTTGAGAATCCGGTGACGGAGGGATGACGAAATTCATCTCACTGTCACCGGATTTTCTGTACCCTTTAAACGCAAGCTGAATTTGTAATAATTCTCGAATTAGGAGATATGAAAGGCTGATATGGCTGTAAATAATGAAGCAAATGAAGAGAAGAACGAACCTATTGCGCCGAAGGCATCTGCGGCAGGTATAAATGGGTTTGAAGTGAAGGTTCCTGTTCCCTCAGATTTGTTCGGTTGGTCCGATACGTTTTCGCCGATTAATGCTCAGTATATGACTCAAGCTATAGAAACATTGAGGCAGGCTAATGAGCAGAACACTGCTCAGATTAGGCAAGTAATGAAGCAGGTTCGGGAGCAGAATAGGTTATTGGGATCTGTGGTTGTTCCGAAAGTCTTAGTGCCTAAGATCGACTTGCCTCGCTTTGAACTGCCGGTTTACAGCAGTCAACTTTCTGAGATTCTTGAAGAATTGAGTGAAACGATTGCGGGGATTCGGGAAAGCATAAATAAAATACTCTCGCCTGAGGTATTTGCTGCTTATAGAAAATTAGGAAAATTTCTCCCTGAAAATCTTGCTGGGCTGGATGATGATGTAACTTTAAAACAGGTTCTTACTTTAGTTAGGAAGGACGGAATCCCTCTGTATGTTGTTCCTAGATCAGATATTGTTCGTAATTTAGTGTACTCAGATAGCGCGAGTCGACGAAGGGATGTGCTAGTTGAATGCAAAGAGTTAATCTTTGAAGATTGTAGGGTTGTTCTAAATCGTATTTCTTCTGAATATGCATTGGAAAAGAAATTTTTTATTCTAGCTGGGTTGAATGCTTTGGAAAACGGCCATGTTGAGGCGGCGCAGGCACTATTCACGAATACTCTAGATACTGTACATCAGAATTTTTGGGGATTGAATAGGCAATCACGTAGTGTGATTTCTAATCATGCGGAAGGTGACGAACTGCCCGAGCTCATCAAGAATATGAATTTCTTGGATGTGTTTGTGTTTGCCCCAATCTGGAATAGTCATATGAAATTTTTTGGTCATGAAGGTCAGGAACCTCCATCGGAATACTCGCGTCATGCGAGTGTTCATGGCGTCTCGCGACGACAGTATAAATTGGAAAATTGTATTCAAGCACTCATGCTTGTTACAAGTCTTCTGGTCTACGTCGATGAGAATGAACGAACTTCTGAATCATGATAGTGAATCGTAACGTCAGAACCTTAACGCCAGAACCAGAATAATATCTTCAGTCAAAAAGAGGTAATAACTGGTTCGTAGTTATGAAATGGTGAAGCTCCGCTTCAACGTCTAAGAATAAGAAAGGATAAGAAATGCTCGAATGGTGGCATTCTCTTGTATCTAAATGGTCGTGGGATGACCCGACGCTTCTCTTGGGTTTTGCATCCTTTGTGGTCACTGTAGCATCCTTTGTGGTCACTACAATCATCTCCATTGTGTTATGGAAGATGGGAGCTAAACAGGCAAAACGTGACAGCGAACAAGCAAAACGTGACAGCGAGTTGCAAGCCAAAATCCTCGAGAATCAAACGTTAATTTCTCAACGCCAGCGACGCGATGCGCTACCGGAGATTATTGAGCGAGCCTCATATCCCACGCATCTGGAGATGTTATGGAAGGAGGTTAGTGGGTATAAGAAAGAGGACCAGGATTTCCTTCTCACTCTTCTTCGCTCCAATCCTGCTCTTCCGCTTCCTGGAACGTCCACGAAGGTGCAAGATAAACTGACTGATGAAGTTGTGAGCCTTTATGTTGACGGGTTCGAGCGCCGTTATGCAGAAAGCGACGGGTGGTCACCCTATCCCGGATTGTTCGAATTCATCACGGAAGCAAAAGGACAGGGAGCAAAGATTGAGGACTCACGTATCGTCGCACTTGTTACGGGACTGACTGCAGAAAAGCAACCCCAAGATCACCGCTTCTATAAGGAGCTGGTTCTTGCTCTTCCCCAAACAACGGTTCCTCTTCTTGAAGCGGTTGAGAGGATTGATTCTTGTGCTCCCAATGGGCTTAAACTGAATGTTCTGACCGGTGCCCTCCTGGCAGTCAAAGATTTGGAACTGGAATGCCGAGACGGGAGCTTGTTTGAGGAAGAGGTAAGGGCGCTAAAATATGGAATTGCTAAAGCTCTCGCTTCTCTGCTATCTCAAGGTGCCCTACGCTCGTTTGATGAGTGGGAACTTGAAGGAACGAAAGACCGTGTGACTGCTGCAGCCGCCTGGCTCATCAGAGCGGTTGGCTGGGTTGCCGATTCTGATAGCTACCTAGCGATGGGGATGATTAAGAATCTAGCTTCCGCGATTCAGTCAATACCTGAATCGGAAGGAAGATTGGGCTGGGGAATTGATAACGTCGATGTCCATCAGGGTTTCGAATGGATCAGCAAAAAGTGTCCTGAATTATGGAAAACCTACGGGGAAGAACTGGAAGCGGCTGCCACAAAGATTGGGCCGTGGAAGGAGGACCTCTCCTCGTAGGGTACCGCTTACCCTGAAACGTTGAATTACGCCGTGACGTGGTGGAGTTCCGCTTCAACGTCTAGGCGATAAAAGCATAAAAGCGGAGCCCCGCACTACAAACCGTAGTGCGGGGCCCCGCTTTATTCGCCCTTACGAGCTATCTAAGTAACTGTCAGGGCGTAAAGCCTTATCGGCAAAGATTATGCGTCGGCGCCAACCATAACGTTGGAAGCCTTGATAACTGCGTATGCCTTCTCGCCAGCCTTCAGGCCCAGCTCCTCGATGGACTCGTTGGTGATGGAAGCGGAGATAACAACACCGGGAGCAATCTCGATCTTGACGATGCCGTTAGTGGCACCCTCGACAACCTCGAGAACCTTACCTTCGAACTGGTTACGTGCAGAGAGCTTCATGAAAGTCGTGCCCTTCACTCAATAAAACGTACAAATACTCTAAGCACTCTACACGCCGCAGCCACTCAGAATCACCTTCCAACCAAAATATTACGCATAAACCATGCAAATTTTATTTTCGGCTTCACCCACACCCCGAACCCGCCCCAAAAGACCGGCAAAAACCAACCCCACACATGCGGTTCACACCCGCCAAATGGTATAGTCAGCACGAACGCGAGAATCCTCGCACCCTCCACCGTCGCACCCCTTGCCTGGCTGACGCGCGCCCACACGCCGCAGCACCACCGCAGTAGCACCGCGGTAACAGGGGAGTGGCGCATCCGCACAGACAGAAGAAGGAACCATGAGCGAAAACCTCAACGAAATCGAAGCACCCGCCTGCCCCGAATGCAACGAAAACTACACCTACGAAATGGGCGAACTCTGGGCATGCCCCATGTGCGGCCACGAATGGGAACGCACCGCAGCAGGCGAAACCGAAGAAGAAGCAGGCACCAAGGTTCTCGACTCCGTCGGTAACGAACTCGTCGACGGCGACTCCGTCACCATCGTCAAGGGCCTGAAGGTCAAGGGTGGCGCAGACATCAAGGCAGGCACCAAGGTGCGCAGCATCCGCCTGCTCGAATCCCCCGTCAACGGCCACGACATTGAGGCGAAGGTCCCCGGCGCAGGCCAGATGTACCTGAAGTCCTCCGTCGTGAAGAAGGCATAAAACGCCTCCTGTGAGGCGCAGAAAAAGCGGCACCTCCCGCACTAGCTCACGCTAGGGGAGGTGCCGCCTTTGTATATGAGGGACTCCGCGAGCCCTCAATAGCTCGGATTGTTACTTCCTGCCGGTCATGCCCAGGTACAGGGAGATGGTCAGCATCGCCGCGAAGACCGAAAGAATCCAACGCATCCAGTCGATGCCTGCGGTCGCGGCAACGCCCAGCTGAACTGCCGCCCAGTTACCGACAGCCGCACCGATAGCACCGCAGACAATGGTCCAAAGGATTGAAATATTTTGGCGACCTCGCATGAAGAATCGTGCAATCACGCCGATAATCGCGCCGGTAATAATGGTGCCGATAAGAGCGTCCATCGTTGTCTCCAAAGGTTGTACACCTGCCGCGGTGACAGGTGATGTGTTAGTTCCAGTGTAGGCAATGCCGGTTACGGAAAGCTTAATAGTGGGTATGTTAAAGTAAACGGCACCTCAATGTTTTACGTGTAAAACACTGAGGTGCCGTTCCCAACGAAGGAAGCGACTACTTCGACTTACGCCAAATCTTCAGAGCGCTACAAATCATCGGCAGCTGCAGGGGCAGACGGCCGTACGCAATAGCCTTACGCTGAGTGGACTGGTTACGCGCATCCACAGCCATCTGAATGTTTGCGGGGAACACTGCAACAAACAGCAGAGCAGCCACCAAGCCACCGAGGCGGCGGGTCTTCTCGTTGGCCAGCAGAGCGGCGGTACCCAGCTCAGCTACACCAGAACCGTGGGTGTATGCGTGAGGCGGGCCGGGCAGGTACTTCGGAATGATCGAGTCGAAGGGCTGAGGGGCTGCGAAGTGTAGCGCACCCATGAATGCGAGGGCGCGAGCCATACGAGTTGCTGAGCGCTCAACATTATATTCTTTCTTCTTAAAAATGCTCATGCCCCCATTATGCGCCCGTCACGGGCATATTCTTGCCTGCAAAGCTACTTTAGCGATGCGTGTTTGGCAGTCTAAAATGCGGACAATATCAACAAAGCAGGCATGTAATGTTCAAAAGACAGTACAATCGGAACTAACAACACCGCGCGCGGACAATACTCTGCTCGCCTTTCCCCTCGGGAAAACAGGCGACAAGAGTAGAGCACCGGGTGTTTTCAGAACAATCAGAGGAGTACACCATGAAGAAGATTCTGTTCATCGCTATCCTGGCAGGCGCTGCATACTTCGGCTACAAGAAGTTCGTTGCCTAAACAGTTAGCCCTCGGGCACTCTACATATCCTTAAGCAACGAAAACCCGCTGACTCACATATGTCACCATATGCGAGACGGCGGGTTTTCGTATACCCAGCTTGTGCGCCTCAATCGCGTAAGCCTATAGACGCGCGCAACCTATGAGGCGAACAGGCTACTCGCTCGGCGGAACCTCACCAGTCATCACAACCTTGTTCTGCGAAGAGCTCCAGCTGAACTCTGCGGTCGTGCGGCCGCTCGCGTTGGCCGGGTTCTCGTCATCCTTCATGTAGCGGTAGGTCACGCTAATCGAGCTGTCAGAAACACGGGTAATGGAAGGCGAGAACGAGTACGGCTCATAGGTTGCCGTACCAATAAACTTGCCGTAGTGGAAGAGCAGAATATGGTGGGCCATCGAAGAGATGCAGCACTCGTCTGGGGACGAGCCCGGAATCGCATCAATCCAGGACAGCTCGGCGCAGGGATCGAAGCCTTCATACGTGCGGGAAACGTTCGTCCACTGGTCCCACTTACTCTTATTCTTCATCTCGCTCAGAGCCTTCGAGACCGTGGAAGAAGCCGACACGGTGGAGCAGCTGGAGCTCTTCTTATCGCCCGAGGAATCAGACTTCGCGGGAACGGTCGTAACGCTCGGCTCGGGGTTCACCGTAATCGTCACCACCGACGGAGCCGGAGCGGGTGAAGAAGCAGAAACAGAAGCGCTCGGCGAGGGCGAAGCCGAAGCCGTGGGGAAAAGAGCCGAGGAGGAGCTCGGCGAAGCCGAAGCGGATGCGCTGCCAGAAGAAGACACCACAGTGCCCGAAACAGCAGAATCAGTACTTGCCGAGCAGGACGTCACCACAAGAGCTAGAGCGGCACCCAATGCGGGTAGAGTCAAAGCGGTACGGCCGGTGAAGCGGCGGCGAGTAGAAGACATGGATACTCCTGAAGATACGCGGCAACGCGCATCGGTGCTGGTCATGAAGCGAATAGTGAACTTGTCCAGTATAGGGAAAAAGAGGCAGACACGTGGTGCGCGCGGTCAGTGCCGTCCGTTACCGTGGAGCTACCGACCGGGATCCCCGCTAGACAGTTGCTACAGCAGAGCCAGAGGAAGCGAAGCATCGTAGCGGGAAATCAGCTATGCGGAAACTCCACCCGCTAGATCCTGTATCCCCTTGCACACCCGCCGCATCCAAGGGACAATGAAGGCATGGCTGAAGTAACTCTACAGAATGAACTCGTAATTCACACCAACGGTGACCTGCCCGCAGTCGGCGCAAAGCTGCCCGAATTCTCGGTTCTCGCGGCTGACCTCTCCGAGATTTCCTCCGCAGATTTCGCAGGTAAGAACCTGGTGCTGAACATCTTCCCCTCCGTCGACACCGGTGTTTGCGCAACCAGCGTCCGCACCTTCAACAAGCAGGCTGCAGGCCTGGAGAACACCGTCGTGCTGTGCGTCTCCAACGACCTGCCCTTCGCAATCGGCCGTTTCTGCGCAGCCGAGGGCATCGAAAACGTTCAGACCTCCTCCGCTTTCCGCTCCTCTTTCGGTGAGGACTTCGGCGTGAAGCTCGTGGATGGCCCCCTGGCTGGTCTGCTGGCACGCTCCGTGGTTGTTGTGAACCCCGCCGGTGAGGTTGTCTACACCGAGCTGGTTCCCGAAACTACCAACGAGCCCAACTACGAGGCAGCACTCGCCGCCATCAAGTAGCCTCCATTTCGTTCGCTTCGCGAATGAGCAATTGAATCCCAACGCCCCGGCGCGCATACCCCTGGTTTGCGCCCGGGGTGCTTTAAAATGGTGATGACCGCCGCGCGGTTATTTCTCTCGCGCGGTGCACGACACAACAGATACGAACGCTACACCGTACGAATACGGTCTCACCTCACACATGCGGCTGGCGACAGCGTAACGCCCCGCCCACTCGAAGTTACCGGGTGGGCGGGGCGTTTTCTATGGCCGAGCTTAGGATGAGGGGGACTCTGACGCCTCTTCATCAGCTACGAGCATATGATCCGGGAGGGCGCCCCGGCGCTTCGCCACCACAAAACGAGAGACAAGTAGTAGCAGGTACACCACCATAGAAATCAGTAGCATCGACTGAGGCGCCAACACCAAACCAACGGCCGCAGACACACCTGCAATAGCCGCGGTGGTATGGTCTTTTGAGCTCTGATAAGCATCGATGGCGAGCACCGCAAAGAGCGCCGTCATCACAAAATCGACGCCCTTGAGCTCGCTCAAGAAGCTTGCACCCAGCACATAGCCGACAGTTGCACTCGTCAACACGCTTAGATGCAGGCCCACATGAATCCATAAAATACGGGAGGCGCGCAACTGGTGACGATCCGGGCCTGTATTGAGCGCATACGCCTCATCGATGAGCGTGTACACGGTGTAGAACTTCGCCAAGCCGCCACGCACCCGCTCAATTGGATACGAGAGACCATACATGAGGTGGCGTGAATTAATGAGCAGAGTCATCACGGCGATAGAGAACAGTGAAGCATGATTCGACACCCTATCGATCAGCACGAACTCTACTGAGCCAGCAAAAACAACGGCAGGTAGCAGAGGCGCTACCCAGAACGGCAGATGGTAGCTGTGGACAAGTACTCCCAAACCAATACCGACAAAGAATAAACCCAGCATAATGACGCCGGCTACGCGCATCGCCTCAGCGAAGCCACTCCCACGCTGCTGTTGCGAGTCCGAAGAGTCCCTGGGCGCCTCAACCACGGGAATCATGCCGGTCAGCGGAAGCGCAGAAGCAATCACCTGATCCACCTGTTGTTGAGTTGCCTGCTGATGTGTTGCCTGGCTCGCCTGCTGCGGTGCGGGCTGAGAAGAAACGTCGGGGGAAGAAGCAGAATTCTTAGAGATGCTCATCGTGTGCCCCTAAAAAACCCAGTTAGCGAGCACAACGCAGGTGACGGTGCCGGCCACCATGCTCAGCACCATGTTCTTACGCCACAGGTGCACGCCCACGGTCACCACCAGGCCCGCCAGGTACGGCGCCGCCGTAGCGAACGACGAATAATTGATCTTTGCTACCGCATAGATGGCCAGTAGCGCCACCGCGCCGAGCGGAATCCAGTGGCTGAGCGCATCCAACAGTTCGGAGCCAGCCAGAGCCTTCTTCAGACCGAAGGGGAGCAGACGCAACAGAAAAGTAATGCCAGCAGCAACGAACACCGCAGCAAGAATATATTCGGTGGTTACTTCACTGTTCATGAAGATTTTCTCTTTCTGCACTACCCCCAAGGAGTCGCGAGTGGCAGGATGCGAACGGCGGGAATTGCACGGTTGCCGTTCTGCCAGAGCCGTTCTGCCGGTGCCGCGAAAACATCCGCGAAGGAAAAGGGTAGGGGAGAGCCCACTCATAGAGAAGGCGCTAAGTAGTGCGGTAGGTACGTGAGTTGATGAAAGCCGCGAATAGTGAGGCGGAGGGGCGTTCCTCCTGCGCGAGAGCAGGCATTTTAGTTGTGCGCGTCGCTAGTTCTCGCATGACCTCGGGTGATGCCGCTCCCGGTGCGGTGTTACTCCGGGGCGGCACAGCGTTCTGCGTCGCTAGTTTCCTTAGCGGTGTCTTTCATCTGAGTCATGGGTACCTCAACCTCTGGGGGCCTCCGCGCAGGTTCGCGCGTGGAGGCGTCTTTCGAATCCTAGAAATAGAAAGAGGGGAGCGCGGTGCTCTTCATCTATCCTAACGGGTTTTAAGCACATATGTAACGTTCTTACTGCTGTGTGGAAGCGGGCGCATCAGCGGTAGTGGTGGTGTCGCCGCTCTCGGCTACTTCTCCATACACGGTACGATGCGGCAGGGTGCCGCGGCGCTTCGCTACCGGGAAACGCGCCAACAGCAACACCACATACGAACCCAACGCCCCCACCAGGAATGAGGACGGCGCAAAAATTAGGGCTACCGTGGCAGAAATTGCCACAAATAGTGCTGCCACACAATCCGGGTTGGTACGGTAGCCGTCCATGGCAAGCACCGTAAAGAGCGCTGCCATCACAAAATCAACGCCCTTCAAATCGCTCAAGAAGCTTGCACCGAGCACATACCCGAGGATTACGCTCAGAATCCATGAGACGTAAATCAGCGCGTTCACCCACAGGATGCGTGCGCCGGAACGCTCATTGCGGTCAGGGCCGGAGTTGAGAGCAAACGCCTCATCACAGAGAGTGTGAATGGCGAAAAGCTTCGCCCAGAAACCCTTGATCCTGTGCAGAGGATAGGAGAGGCCGTACACCAGGTGGCGGGCATTCACGAGGAACACCGTCAACGCAATTGAGGCAATAGAAGCACCACCAGAAATCATGCCCACCATCAAAAACTCCACCGAGCCGGCATAGACCAGTGAAGAAATCAGAGGTGCCGTCCAAAAAGGCATATGGTGCGCACTCAAAACAACACCCAAACCCAAACCCAGCACCGCGATACCGAGCATCACCACGGAAGAATCCGCCATAGCCAGACGGATATCATTCTGCGTGTTCGTACGCTCAGCGCCGGGGGTCTGTGCCATAAAAGAGTTCCTTGTGTGCGTTGTGCTCTTCAAAAAATCTGCTGTGTGCGCGAGAGGCCTCGAAGCTCCACCGCGGTTTTCCAGTGTATAGGAGCGCTTGGCTGACCGTTGAGAAAAAGAGTCTGGGAATAAAATATGAGAAACACGCTTATAGTCAGTGACACTAAACAATGCGGCGCTGAATAACCTAGTAACCGTGCAGACAACCCGAAAGGATCCTCAATGGCTGAACAGAACAACGCCTCCCAGAACACCGAAGAGAAGAAGAAGGTGTACGAGCGCCAGCAGGAACGCCGCGAACTCGACAACTACCGCCAGACCAAGATCGAGCGCATCGACCGCCTGCGCTACCGTGCCTACGGCGCCAACGGCGCAACCCTCGAATTCGGTGTGGGCGAGGGCCTGCTGACCCCCGTCGAGCTGCTACTGGCCGCTATTGCCGGCTGCTCCTCCGTGGACGTGGATGCGGGCACCTCCCGCCGCTCCACCCCCGAGATGTTTGAGGTGCTCGCCTCGGCACTGAAGCAGACTGAAGACGGTGCGGTGCGCCTCGACGACGTTGAGGTGGATTTTGACGTGCGCTTCCCTGAGGACGAGCAGGGTGCCAAGGCGCAGAAGATGGTGGACCGTCTGATTCAGCTCAGCGAGCAGAAGGACTGCACCGTCTCCCGCACCGTGGAGCACCCCACGAACGTTTCCTTCCATAACCTGGCGGACTAAATAAGCTGGGCGAGCTAAAAGCCTGATGTGTAACCCTCCGGCGCTGTTTGTGATGAAGCAGCGCGGGAGGGTTTTTCTGTGTTCTTGTGGTTTTGGGGTGGAAAAGAGCCCGGAAAGCGGGTAGCATTGAGCCTCAGATTAGGAAAACTTACGATACGTAAGAAATCCTTAAGATTGAAGATTTCTTAACTCCGGGCACAACCTTCAGCAGCCGCACCAGCGGCAAAGCTAGGCTGACTGGTCGGCAGATAAGCCACCTAGCGAACGCACGAAGCAATAGCCTCAGAAAGAAGACTTGACATGGCACAGCCTACAGAGACTTCCGGCGCTGCATCGGAAGCCACCCCCGCGGAGGGTGAGCTCAAACGAGGCCTCTCCGCCCGACACATGCAGATGATCGCAATCGGTGGCGCAATCGGCACCGGCCTCTTCGTTGCCTCCGGTAAGACTATCTCCACCGCCGGCCCCGGCGGCGCAATCCTCGCCTACGCTCTCATCGGCGTCATGGTGCTCTTCCTCATGCAGTCCCTCGGTGAAATGGCCGCACACCTGCCCGTGCCCGGCGCCTTCCAGACCTACGCGGCACGCTACGTGTCCCCGTCCTTTGGCTTCGCCATGGGCTGGAACTACTGGTTCAACTGGGCAATTACCGTGGCCGCCGAGCTCGTCGCCGTCGGTGAAGTGATGAGGTACTGGTTGCCGGATGTGCCCTCTTGGGTGTGGGCGGCAGGATTCCTCGTGCTGCTGACCGGCATCAACGCCCTCTCGGCACGCTCCTATGGTGAGAGCGAGTTCTGGCTGGCTACCATCAAGGTCGTGACCGTGGTCGTCTTCCTGATTGCCGGTATCGCCATGATTTTTGGTGTCCTGGGTGGTAACTCCCCGGGCGTCTCCAACTGGACCGTGGGCGAGGCACCCTTCGTGGGAGGCGCCCCCGCCGTGCTGGCCATCTTCATGGTTGCTGGCTTCTCCTTCCAAGGCACCGAAATGATTGGTGTGGCAGCGGGTGAGTCCAAGAACCCCCGCCGCGATGTGCCCCGCGCGCTTACCAGCGTGTTCTGGCGCATTATGCTCTTCTACATTGGTGCGATGGTCGTCATCGGCTTCCTGATTCCCTACACCGACCCGAACCTGCTCACCGCAGCGGATGGCAACGTGAACATCTCCCCGTTCACCCTCATCTTTGAGCGCGCAGGCATCGCCTTCGCGGCGGCCGTCATGAACGCCGTGATTCTTTCTGCCGTGCTTTCGGCGGGTAACTCCGGCCTGTACGTCTCGGCTCGTATGCTCTTCTCCCTGGCGCAGGAGGGTAAGGCACCGAAGATGTTCACCCGAATCAATTCCGGTGGCGTGCCCATGAATGCGCTGCTGGCTACTGCCGCTGTGGGCGCCATCGGCTTCATCGCCGCGCTACTCTCGCCCGATGGTGCGTACCTGTGGCTCGTGAACGTGTCGGGTCTGGCAGGCTTCATCACCTGGGTGGGTATTGCTGTGGCGCACTATCGTTTCCGCCGCGCTTACCTGAAGCAGGGGCACAGCCTCAAGGACTTGCCGTACGTGGCGCCGTTCTTCCCGGTTGGCCCGGTTATCGCGTTCCTTATGTGCCTGGTCGTTATTGGTGGCCAGAACTACGAGGCCATCATCAGCGGTGACTGGTTTGGCGTTCTGAGTTCCTACATTGGTCTGCCCGTCGTGGTGGCCGTGTGGCTGGGCCACCGCATCGTGACCCGTGACCGCCTGGTTCCGTTAGAGGAAATGGACGTGAGCGGAATTGAGGTTAAGCCCTCTAAGTAATACGTGCTTGAGCTGGTTGATAGACTCTGTCAGCTGGAATAGCTGATACGTAAAAAGCCGCCGGTTCCCCCTAAACGGGGGAGCCGGCGGCTCATCTTATGCAGAAATTTCCTCATCTAGGATGTGAGTATTTTCAGCTAAGGGGTAGGTTAAGAATTTGATAGCGTTCAGGTGCTAGGGTGGAGAATATGCAGATACCCCCGAATACTCCCGCCCAGCATACTGCCCAGCAAACCGGGCGACCGGCCGTTACCGAGCACACCGCCATTGATAGCGTGCACCGCGTCGTCAACGTGTGTGCTGTAGCCATCCGTGATGAGTGGGGGTACGTGCTGACCGTACGCAAGAAGAGCAGTGACGGGTTCATGATGCCCGGAGGCAAGCCCGAGCTGGGGGAGAGCCCCGTGCAGACCGCCTGCCGCGAGGTAAGTGAAGAGATTGGCCTGACCCCCGACCCTACCCGGATGCACTACCTCGGCACGCTGGAGGCCGCCGCGCTCAACGAGTCCGGTTTCACGGTGCGGGCTGAAACCTTCGAGTACGCCCCCACCGAGGAGCAGCGCGCTCACCTAGCCTCCCTGAGCCCCCATGCGGAGATTGCTGAGCTACGCTGGGTTGACCCCGCCATGACTCGTCCCTCGGACGTTGCCGCGCAGGCGCCGCTGAATACCGAGCAGATTTTCCCGCTGCTGGCGGCCACGCCGGCTCCGCGGGACTAGCTTATTCGGCGGCGGACCCGGTAGCTCAAATTATCGGCCCTACCCCCAGGACTAACCGGTACACATGCGGTACACAGGTGCATCCGGTACCCTCAACAACGGACAACCCGTAGAAGGCGGGGCGCAACGCCGCGCACCCGCTACACGATTCAAGGAGAACCATGAAAGAGACTGTGTACAATCTCGCCGTCTATTGCGGCGCCCGTTCCGGTAATGATCCGCTCTTTACTGAGCGTGCCCGTGAGCTGGGTACCCTCTGCGCTCAGAACAATATCGGCGTGGTCTACGGTGGCGGCCGTACCGGCCTGATGGGTACCGTCGCCGGTGCTACCCTCGACGCTGGCGGTTTTGTGTACGGCGTGGTCACCCACAAGCTGGTCGGCCTGGAGGGCGTCTACCCCGGCCAGACCACCCTCGACATCGTGGATACCATGCACCAGCGCAAGATCGCCATGATTGAGAAGGCTGACGCGTTCGTCGCCATGCCGGGCGGCCCCGGCACCCTCGAGGAGTTCTTCGAGGTGTTCAGCTGGCAGTTCCTCGGCATCCATTCCAAGCCCGTTGCGCTGTTGAATGTCAACGGCTACTGGGATAAGCTCATCGACGCAATGCATTATATGGCCTCCACCGGTCTGCTCAATGAGGGTTACCTGAACGAGCTCATCATTGCCACCACCCCCGAAGAGCTTCTGGATGCGCTCGCCAAGGATCTGGAGCGTCGCGCCGCTCAGAAGACCAACGCAGAAAGCTAAACAGATGGCCCGCACCCTGCTACTGACCTTCTTCGGGCCGTTCCCCGGCGTGCCCGTGAACCCTACTGTGGCGCTTGCCGCCGGTGTGCAGCGCCTATTGGCTCAGATGCGCCCGGACCTGCGCGTCGTGGCCCGCGAACTGCCCGTCAGCTACGGCGGCTCCAGCGCCGCCCTACGCGCCGCCCTGCAGGAGGTACAGCCCGACGCGCTCATCAGCCTGGGCGTGGCGGTCGGCCGCGACGCTGTGAGCCTCGAACAGGTCGCCATTAACCTGGACTGCGCAGGTATCAAAGATAACGACGGCGATCGACGTTGCGATGAGCCGATTGCGCAGGGCGGCCGGGAAGCCTACTTTTCCTCCCTGCCGGTGCGCGCCAGCTTTGAGCGTCTGCGTGCGGCGGGGGAGCCCGTCGAAATCTCGTACACTGCAGGAACCTACGTGTGCAACCACGTGTTCTACGAGGGCCAGCGCATCAGCCGCGAGCTGGGGCTGAGCATCCCCGCCGGGTTCGTGCACGTGCCCGCAACCTGTGCCGACGGTGAAGATGCGACCGAAGACACCGGCATGACTGCTCACCGTGACGCCGGTGGCGTGGTGCATGATGAGCGGGGCATCCCGCAACTGCCCGAATCCACCGTGGTGCGCATTATCGCTGAGATTGCCTCGTATACCCTGCCTGTAGCGGAGTAGCGGCACGGGGCACAGTCAGAACTCAGAAGATATAACGAAACCGCCGGATAGCCTCCCGAAGTGGGAGCCTATCCGGCGGTTTGTACATCCCATACCCGCAGGCTATAAAACCCTCGGGGCTAGGTCTGAGCTACTACTTAGTGCGGTTCTTCAGGTAGTAGTCAATCAGCGAAGCGGTCGAAGAATCCTGACGAGCCAGAACCTCGCGGTCACCCTCAATAGCGGGAACCAGGTCCAGGGCCAGCTTCTTGCCCAGCTCAACGCCCCACTGGTCGAAGGAGTCGATACCCCAGACAACACCCTGAACGAAAGTGATGTGCTCGTACAGGGCAATCAGGGAGCCCAGGACGCGCGGGGTCAGGCGCGGAGCCATGATGGAGGTGGAGGGGCGGTTACCACTGAAGATGCGGGCGTTGACCACGTGCTCTGCGGTGCCCTCTGCACGAACCTCTTCCTCGGTCTTACCGAAGGCCAGGGCCTGGGTCTGAGCGAAGAAGTTAGCCAGGAACAGCTCGTGAACGTCCTGCTCGCCGTCCTTGGTCGGGTGGACCGGGTTGGCGAAGGCCAGGAAGTCCGCGGGAATCAGACGGGTGCCCTGGTGGATCAGCTGATAGAAGGCGTGCTGGCCGTTGGTGCCGGGCTCGCCCCAGAACACTTCACCGGTTGCGTAGTTGACGAAGGAGCCGTCGGCGCGTACGGACTTGCCGTTGGACTCCATGGTCAGCTGCTGCAGGTATGCGGGGAAACGGTGCAGGTACTGGTCGTAGGGCAGAACCGCGTGGGTTTCAGCACCCAGGAAGTTCACGTTCCACACGTTCAGCAGACCCATCAGAACGGGTACGTTCTGCGCCAGGGGAGCGGTGCGGAAGTGCTCATCCATTGCGTGGAAACCAGCGAGGAAGTCAGCGAAGACCTTCGGGCCGAAAACGATAGCCAGGGAGGTACCGATCGCGGAGTCTACGGAGTAGCGGCCGCCAACCCAGTCCCAGAAGCCGAAAGCGTTCTCGGGGTCAATACCGAATGCGGCAACCTTGTCGAGTGCGGTGGAGACAGCCACGAAGTGCTTAGCCACAGCCTCGGATGCTTCCTTACCTTCCAGCGCGCCAGCCTCAGCCAGTGCGGAAAGCAGCCACTCGCGTGCCACGCGTGCATTGGTTAGAGTCTCGAGGGTACCGAAGGTCTTGGATGCGACGATGAACAGGGTGGTCTCGGGGTCCAGGTCGGAGACCTTCTCAGCCACGTCGGTCGGGTCAATGTTGGAGATGAAACGTGCGGTGATGCCTGCATCGGCGTAGGGCTTGAGAGCCTCGTACACCATGACCGGGCCCAGGTCGGAGCCGCCGATACCGATGTTCACGACGGTCTCGATGCGCTTGCCGGTCACGCCGGTCCACTCGCCACCGCGCACGCGCTCAGCGAATGCGTAAATCTTCTTCAGTACGGCGTGAACGTCTGCGTCTACGTCCTGGCCGTCAACGGTCAGCGCGGGGGTGTAGCCTTCGGGGCGGCGCAGCGCGGTGTGCAGTACGGCGCGGTCCTCGGTGACGTTAATGTGCTTGCCGGAGAACATTGCTTCGCGTGCCTGCTCCAGCTTGACCTCTTCGGCGAGCTTGAGCAGCAGCTCAACGGTCTCGGAGGTAATTAGGTTCTTGGAGAGGTCGACATGCAGTTCGTCAGCGGTGAAGCTGAACTTCTCTGCACGGGCAGGATCGGCGGCAAACCACTCGCGCAGATTGGGAGTGAGAGCCTTGTGGTGAGCGGACAGAGCCGACCAAGCAGAGGTGGTCGTGGGGTCAATAGAAGTAGTCATGGTTCCATTCTCTTATTTTCGGGGGTCTCTGTCACCTCTTTCGAGAGTGATATGGGACGATACAGCGAAAAAATTGAAACCTGGCACGCTATTGTGGGCCTTGCAGTATCAAGATGTAGAGTGAAACCTATGATTTCTTCACCTGAACACACGCCCGCTGACACTCACGCACCGCGCTACCTGCTCATCTCCCGCGAAGGGGAAACCCTCCTCAACGATGACGGAACCCTGCACTACCTGACCGGTAGCGATACTGCCGAGCTGCTGGCTGAGGACGCTATCTTGGCGCGCAGCGTGATTCGCCCTGCCGCTTACAGCACTGACGCGGAGAAGAATAGCGGGGCAGAGGTACACGCCCTCTACTGCGAGGACGACACCCTTCAGGCCGTCGCCGAGGAGCTCAATGCCGCCGAATCGAACCGTCCGGAGGGACCCGTGCAGGCCTCCACCAGCGGATTCCGCTACTACCCGGTGCACCGCGACCCGCTCGGCCGCGCCCGCTACGCCGCAGCCCTGGCCCGCCGCGACTACCTCATCGAAATGCGGTACTCCGCCTACACTGGTGAAGAAGCTCCCATCGGTCGCCGGGGAATCCGCCGCACCGCATCCGGCGAAATGGTCTTTCCCCGCATCGAACCGGCCGTCATGGGCCTGGTCATGAGCCGCGACGGCGAACGCGTACTGCTGGCCAATAACCGCCAGTGGCACCCCAATCGTTTCGCCCTCATCGCCGGGTTCGTCGACCCGGGTGAAAACCTTGAAGAGGCCATCGCCCGTGAAGTCTACGAAGAGACCGGCCTGCACACTCTCAGCACCGAGTACCGCATGAGTGACGTATGGCCTTTCCCGCGCTCGCTCATGATCTGCTACCGAGTGACCGTGGATGAGAACGAGCCCATTGTCCATCACGACGGCGAGATTCGTGCCGCACGCTGGTTTACCGCCGAGCAGCTGCGCGAGGCGATAGCCATCTCGGAGGAACACAGCAACAGTGGGCAGGACGACCCCGCCAAGCTGGAGTTGCCCGGCACGAATGCGGTCGCCCGCCGCATGCTCGATGAGTGGCTCGCAGAAAAGCCCTAGTGCTACACTGGTAGCTAAGCCCAACGGAGGGGGGTCCCTTTTGCCGTGCCCGCATACAGCGGGGGTTTCACACCTGAAGGTACAGTCGGCAGAAGCGAACAGGGTAGATTTTTCCAGCTGAAGATTGCCCCAAGCACCCTCGCGCTCCGAGCGCATCAGCCGTTGGCAGGACTATCCCCTAGATTTAAGCGAGAAACTTTACGCATGTCTGAAAACACCGCTTCGCGCCCCGACCTCCGCAATGTGGCTATCGTGGCACACGTTGACCACGGTAAGACCACCATCGTCGACGCGATGCTGCAGCAGACCCACGCCTTCTCTGACCACGCAGATGTTGAAGACCGAGTCATGGACTCCGGCGACCTCGAAAGGGAAAAGGGCATCACCATTCTGGCGAAGAACACCACCGTGTTCTACAACGGCCCCTCCGCGAACGGTCACACCATCACCATCAACGTGGTCGACACCCCCGGCCACGCCGACTTCGGTGGCGAGGTGGAGCGCGGCCTGTCCATGGTTGACGGTGTTGTGCTGCTCGTGGACGCATCCGAAGGCCCGCTGCCCCAGACCCGCTTCGTGCTGCGTAAGGCACTGGCCGCTAAGCTTCCCGTGATCCTCGTGGTCAACAAGGTTGACCGCCCCGACTCCCGCATCGACGAGGTTGTCAGCGAGTCCATGGATCTGCTGCTCGGCCTGGCCTCCGACCTGGCCGAGGAGGTCCCCGACCTGGACCTCGACGCCGTGTTGGACGTTCCGGTGGTGTACGCATCCGGTAAGGCTGGCGCCGCCTCCCTGAACCAGCCCGCTGACGGCCAGCTGCCCGACAACGACGACCTCGAGCCGCTGTTCAAGACCATCATCGAGCACGTGCCCGCCCCCACCTACGACCCCAACGAGGTTCTGCAGGCACACGTGACCAACCTGGACTCCTCCCCGTTCCTGGGCCGTCTGGCACTGGTCCGTATCTTCAACGGCACCCTGAAGAAGGGCCAGGCCGTCGCCTGGGCACGTCACGACGGCGAGATTAAGAACGTCCGTATCTCCGAGTTGCTGGCCACCAAGGCGCTGGACCGCGTGCCCGCAGAGTCTGCCGGCCCCGGTGAAATTGTGGCAGTGGCCGGTATCGAGGACATCACCATCGGTGAGACCCTGACCGACGCCGAGAACCCCAAGCCCCTGCCGCTGATCAAGGTGGACGATCCCGCAATCTCCATGACCATCGGTATTAACACCTCCCCGCTGGCTGGCCGCGTCAAGGGCGCAAAGGTCACCGCACGTCAGGTGAAGGACCGCCTCGACCGCGAGCTTATCGGTAACGTGTCCATCAAGGTTCTGCCCACCCAGCGCCCGGACGCCTGGGAGGTTCAGGGCCGTGGCGAGCTCGCCCTGGCCATCCTCGTGGAGCAGATGCGCCGCGAAGGCTTCGAGCTGACCGTGGGTAAGCCCCAGGTGGTCACCAAGACCATCAACGGCAAGGTCTACGAGCCCATGGAGCACATGATTATTGACGTGCCCGAGGAGTACCTGGGTGCCGTCACCCAGCTGATGGCCTCCCGTAAGGGTCGCATGGAGAACATGGCAAACCACGGTACCGGTTGGGTCCGCATGGAGTTCGTCGTTCCCGCCCGTGGTCTGATTGGTTTCCGTACTCAGTTCCTGACTGAGACCCGCGGTGCCGGCATTTCTTCCTCCTACTCGATTGATCCCGAGCCCTGGGCTGGCGACATCGAATACCGCACCAACGGCTCGCTGATTGCGGACCGCGCCGGCGTTGTGACCCCCTACGCAATGATCAACCTGCAGGAGCGCGGCACCTTCTTCGTGGAGCCCACCTCCGAGGTGTACGAGGGCATGATTGTGGGCATGAACTCCCGTGCCGACGACATGGAAGTGAACATCACCAAGGAGAAGAAGCTGACCAACATGCGTTCTTCGACCGCAGACAACTTCGAAAACCTGACCCCGCCGAAGAAGCTGACCCTCGAGGAATCCCTCGAGTTCGCCCGCGAGGACGAGTGCGTTGAGGTGACCCCTGAGGCCATTCGCATCCGTAAGGTCATCCTTGACTCCAACGAGCGTGTGCGCGAGTTCCGCCGCCGCGCACGTGCGAACGACTAATACAGCGCCAACGACTGTTAGCGTTAGCGACTAACCTGCTGTAGCGGGTGCTGTCGTTGCCAA
>OCPI01000215.1_pt1 | contig 30278 bp, 26 predicted proteins | sample 1476291 | NCBI WGS metagenome assembly OCPI01 (sample SAMEA2580054, study PRJEB22360) | human gut metagenome | reverse complement strand
GACACCGGTGACCGTGACGGTGGAAACACCACCAGCAGCGAGATCAACCTGGACGTCGTGGACCTGGGGGAGGGCCTGAAGGGCCTGGGTCACACTTTTCGCGCAGCGCCCGCAGGTCAGGCCGGTGACTTGGTAGCTAGAGGAGGACCCTCCTGCTGACGAGTCGCTGGCGGCAGGGTTGGAGACGGTGTCGGCACGTGAGGCAGGTCCGCAACAGCTGCAGCCGTGGGAGGCCATCGGCAAGAGGCGGGGCGGGGCGGTAATCATGGGAAAGCTCCTACGGGTCGATGGGATGCGGGGATACTACTCTCCAGCATATACCCCCCTGGGGTATGTTTTGAAGGGCGGCGATGTTGCTCTCCAGTATATACCCCCTGGGGGTATATTTTCAAGGGGTGGAGGGCACAGCCCTCACGCGGGGCAGGACGTGGTCACCGAGGTCTGGGACACCACCTGGATCGGTGATGAACGCATCGTCGATGTCCACATCGGCAACTTGCATCGCAAGCACGGCACCGACACCCGGGGCCGGCGGGCAGGTCCGGATTAGCGTCCACCGACAGGGGGCGTCCACCACGCTCATCCACGTCGCCAATGACGGCGAGGGCATCCCACCTGGCCAGCTCGGACACATCTTCGAACGCTTCTACCGGGGGGGGGCTGCCCGCAATCGGGACAACGGCGGGGCCGGTATCGGTCTGATCATCTCCAAGGCATTGAGCGAGGCCCACAGCGGCACTCTCACCATCACCTCCTCCGGGCCCGGTCGCGGAGCGGTGTTTACCCTCCGTCTCCCGCTGTCCCCTCCCGACAGTGAGGAGGCTGCTCGGTGACCACGCCCTGCCCCGCGTGAGGGCCGTGCCCTCCACCCCTTGAAAATATACCCCCAGGGGGTATATACTGGAGAGCAACATCGCCGCCCTTCAAAATATACCCCAGGGGGGTATATGCTGGAGAGTAGCATCCCCGCATCCCACCGACCCGTAGGAGCTTTCCCATGATTACCGCCCCGCCTCTTGCCGATGGCCTCCCACGACTGCTTCTACCACAGCCTCACGACCTGCCTGGGGGAACTCGACAATGAGGATATCCAGGTCACGATCACCGATGAGGCGACCGGTGAGGCGCTGGTGGACGAGGCGACAACCACCTTCGACAATGGGTTTGGCTTCTGGCTTCCCGATGATGCCACCGGCCTGATTGAGGTCAGCTACCAGGGGCGTACCGGCACCACGGAGTTTTCCACCACCGACGACGGTGCCACCTGTGTCACAGACCTGCGCCTGACGTGATGGCTCAGCAGAGTCCTCACCTGCGCCTGTCTTCCGTATCACTGAAATCTTGCACCAAGAAAGGTTAAATCATGACGAACACGTTTCCCCGACGACAGTTTCTGCTCGGCGGGCTCGCCCTCGCCGGCACCGGGGTCTTGGCCGCCTGCACCAGCAACCCTGGACCCGCTGCCTCGACACCAGGTCCCTCCTTTCACCCCACTCCCACCCTCACTGCGCTCGGTGAGCCGACGGTGCGCCGGACGCTGACCGCCCGGCCCCTCTCCCTGGATATCGGCGGCATCGAAGCCAAGACGTGGGGATACGTCTCTAACACCGGGGATGCGGCCATTGAGGCTACCGCCGGCGACGTCCTCCAGGTCGATATCACCAATGAACTGCCTGAGAGCACCTCCATCCACTGGCATGGCATCGCACTCCACAACGCAGCCGACGGTGTGCCCGGCATGACCCAGGACCCCATTGAACCTGGCAAGTCTTTCTCCTATGTTTTTAAAGTCCCCCACGGTGGCACCTACTTCTACCATTCCCATGCCGGCCTGCAGCTTGATCGCGGCCTCCACGCCCCACTGATCATCCGTGACCCGCAAGACGCTGAGGACCATGACGTCGAGTGGACCATCGTGCTCGACGACTGGGTCGATGGCATTCAGGGCACTCCCAATGATGAGCTCGACAAGCTAACCGGAATGGGTTCGGGCGACCATCACGGGAAGATGGGAATGGGAAATCATCACGGCACCCCGGACCGGGTACTGGGCGGGGATGCCGGCGATGTGATGTATCCGTACTACCTCATCAACGGACGTATCCCCCGTGCTCACCGGACCTTCGAGGCTCGCCCGGGCAACAAGGCCCGCCTGCGGTTTATCAACTCCGGCGGTGACACCATCTTCAAGGTGGCCCTCGGGGGTCATCGCATGACCGTTACCCACACCGACGGCTTCCCTGTCCAGCCCTTGGAGACCGAATCGATTTACCTGTCGATGGGCGAGCGTGTCGACGTCGAGGTCATCCTCGGCGACGGCGTCTTCCCGCTCACGGCTTTGGCGGTGGGTAAGAACGACCGCGCCTTCGCCGTCATCCGCACCGCCGGCGGCCAGGCCCCCAGCCCCGATGTCGACTTCCCCGAGTTGTCGTCCACCGGACTGCTTCTGTCCTCCCTGAAGCCAGCAGACCGTGCACTCCTGCCCGAGGGCACACCAGACCGAGAAGTCAGCATCGACCTGGACGGGCAGATGATGCCGTATAAATGGAGCATTCTCACCGACGGCCAATCCTCCTCCGCGACCGTGCAGGAGGGCCAGCGCCTGCGGATGGTCATGCGCAACAGGACCATGATGCCCCACCCCATGCACATCCACGGCCACACGTGGTCGCTGCCCGGCAGCGGCGGGCTACGCAAGGACACCGTCCTTCTCCGCGGCGGTGAAACCATAATCGCCGACCTGATCGCTGAGAACCCCGGTGAGTGGGCATTTCACTGCCATAACGCCTATCACATGGAAACCGGGATGTTCAGCTCGCTTCGCTACAAGTAACCCCCACAGCAGGGTTGAGTGCCGAGGTGGGCAGAGTCGCTACAGGCCACCCACCGGGCAGCACGATGATCTTCCTCGGTGTTGTGCTCTTCCGGGACAACCAGAACACCGTCTTCTTCCCCACCGCTCCGGAATAAGAAGATCTAATCCATGCCGAGCACACCCCGCAGAGCCGCCATCGTGGTTGCCGCGGTGCTCCCCCTCGTTCCTCCCCTCACTAAGCAGGAGCGGGACGCCGCATATTTCCTCCGCGCCTACGCAGGGGCACCCGTCACCCAGACGCTCCGCTTCCTCCTCGCTCCGCATCGGAGAGCGTCCGGGCTGACACCCTGAGGGCGCATCCGGAAAACGCGGCCGCACCCGCACAGCACCCCAGCGCGGAAAGGCGGTATCGTCCGAAAGTGACATCAGGGTGCCCGAAGCGAAGCGAGGGCGGGTGCCCTGTAGGAACGAGGACGATAACCGCCTTTCCAAACGGAACTACACGTAAGCCCCCGAGTTGATGACCCGGGGGCTTTCCATATAGTCGATTTAGACGTCAGAGCCTTCCACGGTGCCGGTCGCCTCCGCAACCTTCTGCGCGCGAATACGCGGCTCCTGACCCTGCACCTTCACCTCCAGGAACTCGCCCACATGGCGAATTTCCAGGGCGCTTACCCCGTGCCCGGCGCCCGCATACAGAACTTTGATGCCGTCGGTATATGCGCGAATCCACTCATAGGTGTAATCCACGAAGGGCTGCGGAATAATAGGGTCTTCCTGATCCCTGCCGTAGAAAACGGGTAGCTCGGTGGCTTTGAGCTCGTCATCCCTGAAATAGGGAGAGTCTGATTCGACCGCGTATCCGGAGAGCCCCACCAGTGCAGCAAATTTTCCTGGGCGATGCCGCACCATAGAAGTCGCCACCGCCATGCCTTGCGAGAACCCCACCAGCGCGACCGAAGCATAGTGTGATTCGTGCTGCTCGACCCACTCCAGGACGTAGTCGCTGGCCTGTTCTATGGATCGCACATCCGCATTGAGCTGCTGATCCAGCGGATACCACTGGTAACCTATGGCCTCGGCGGGAATGTGCGCGCCGGTTGCGTCCGCCGAAAACTGGGTGCCTACCGGCTGCGGGGCGCGCATCCCCGCGTAAGTGATGCCCTCCTGCGGAAGATGCGCCGCCAGGGACAGCAAATCATGCTCCTGGGATCCGTAGCCGTGCAGCAGAAGCACCAGGTGGGTTCCGGCGCGTTCATCCTCGGGTCGGGAATATTCGACAATGTACGTATTTTCACTCATATCTTCATCTTACCGAGGAGCCTGCCATAAACAACCGAAATAGATTTCCGCTCAAGGCTTGACCCTCACCTAACGTCAGGTTTTAGAGTGACACCATGGACGCGAACATAACACCACCTGACGGGCAGCACGAATACACCGTGGGAGAAGCGGCATCATTGCACGGGCTTACAGTCCGCACGCTACACCATTGGGAGCAGCGAGGCCTACTCAACCCAGCACACGATGAGTTCAACGGGTACCGATACTACACCGATACAGGTCTTGAACGGATCACCGTCATCATGGGGTACCGCGCCACCGGCATTCGAACGCACGGCGTAGACCCGGAGAACGTGACCTGGGGTTAAGCCCCCCCCCCCCCAGGCTGACCCCAAGCTGAAGAGGCCCAAGAGCTATGCGTGAGCATCCGGGCACGAAAATACACCCGGTTCCCCCCATCCGGGGAATACCGGGCGTTCCATGCTGCGTTAGCCGTCGCTACTAGCGACATTCCTATTAGGCCGCATCGCCCAGTTGACGGCGATGCTCCTGAATACGGCGGTCTAGGTGCTCAAGATTCAGCTGCAATCCGAGGATTTCGTTTTCAATCTTCACTCGGGCACGTTCCATCACCTCGATGGAGAGAGCGTGGTCGTGCGGGTTGCTCAGAATAGTGCGGATGTCAGCAAGACTCATTCCGGCCTGTCGGCAGGTGGCAATAAACCGAGCCGAAGAGATGGACTCTTCGTCAAATACGCGATTTCCGTGAGCATCTCGGGGCACCGCGATTAACCCCTCTTTTTCGTAATAACGCAGGGCGTGGGTGCTCACCCCCAACTGCTCTGCTACCTCTTGAATACTTGCCACGGATTACATGCTAGGAGGTTAGAGCGGGTCTAAAGCAAACTGGGCCGTCTTCTCTTTTTGGGCCCCAAAAAGCATGTTCCCAAGAGTCCAGGGGCAAAGCATCACACCCTCTCCAAGAGGGCAGATAATCACCTGACTAGCATGAATACTACCTCTAAGGGAAGAGGTACGCGCCGTCGGCCTCCCGTAGAGAAAGACCGGCGGCGCATACCTCTACACGGTTGGTGCCGTACAGATGTTCTCACCTGGTGGAAGAGCCTATGACGACGCTATGAGTACCCCCGGAGTTCCCGACCAACCGCTCCCCACCAACCGCGGAAATTCCGGAAAATCCTCACCCCACCGAGGCGTCCCTGCGGGTTCTATGCCACAGTGCGGTACAGGCTCGTAATGGATTCGAGAGCCTCACGCTCGCGAGTCTTCTCATCCTTAGAATCCTCCTCGACCGCGCCCAGAGCACGCGCCAGGATGCGTTCCACCTGCTTCGCCTCAATGAGGAAGCCGTCGTGACCGTGGTTCGACTCGATGATGTTCACCTCGACCGGAGTGGGTAGCGCCTCCGCTAGGCGATGCGACTCGTGCGGGAAGAAGAGGCGGTCAGTGTTCACTGCGGCAATCGTCCACTCACAATCGGTGCGGGCCAGCGCCTGCGAGAGCGAACCACGGCCGCGCGCCACATCGTGCGAGATGAGGGCCTCGTTGACGGCCAGGTAGCTGTTCGCGTCGAAGCGTTCCACCAGCTTGCTACCGTGGTAATCCAGGTAGCTCTCAATGGCGTAACGTCCGCGAGGCTGGCCCAGCGAGCCGCCCTCGACACTTTCGCCGCGGTTCTCCTCACGACCAAAGCGATGTTCCAGCTCAGCGGGGCTACGGTAGGTGGTGTGGGCGATGCGGCGGGCCAGGGCGAGGCCTGCCACCGGTGCGGAGCCGGCATAATAGTCGCCACCGGCAAAGTTCGCGTCAGAACGAATCGACAGATTCTGCGTGTGCGCCCAGGAAATTTGCTCGGCGGTGGCCGCAGGACCGGAGGCAATAACCGCGCATCCGCGCACCAGCTCGGGGTTGGTTGCGGCCCACTCTACGGCGCGTGCACCACCGAGGGAACCGCCGATGACGTAGCGGAAGCTCGTGATGCCCAGGGCTCGAGCCAGGCGTGCCTCGGCACGGACCGAGTCACGGATGGTGACGAGCGGGAATCGGGAACCCCAATGCTTGCCAGCGCCCGGGTATCCTTCGGGAATGATGCTGGCCGGACCGGTCGAACCGTAGCAACCGCCCAGAATATTGGGGGCAATAACGAAGTATCGGTCGGTGTCGATGACCGCTCCGGGGCCTACGATGCCCTCCCACCAGCCGTCGGATTCGATAGCGCGGATGAGGGGCGCAGGCATATCCGGGGTGGGCACCCCGCGGGAGACATGCGTGTCACCGGTGAGCGCATGCAGAACCAGGATGGCGTTATCGCCAGCCTCATTGAGAGTACCCCAGGTTTCGTAGCCGATGGTGACCTGAGGCAGAGTCACGCCGGATTCGAGCTGCAAATCGCCGATGTTCAACTGACGCAGGTAACCTTGCGCTTCGGGATGCTCGAGCTGGGTACCTGCCACGGGGATGGGTGCGGTAACAGGCTGGTTGATAGTGCCAGACTGGGCGGTACCGGACTGGCTAGTGCTCTGGGTGGTCATGGGGGTCCCTTCACTGGGTTTGGTCGGCAAGGTGGTGCCGGGTGTGAGCGGGGTACTCTCTGCGGGTAGAAGGAGCAACGGGTTGGGCGGCTTCAGCGCCGCGCAGTGACAAAATGCTCCATAACGGGGAATCCGCAGGTGGACCGAAAAGCCATCGCTTACCGGTCCACCTGCGGGTTACATCACCGTTTAGGAGAGGGTGTCGAAACCCAGCTGCAGGTCGGCGAGAATGTCGTCGATGTTCTCGATGCCGACGGAGAGGCGCACGAAGTTCGGGTACACGCCAATCTTCTCCAGCTCCTCGGCGGACAGCTGGGAATGGGTGGTGGAGGCCGGGTGAATCACGAGCGAGCGCACGTCACCAATATTGGCCACATTCGAGTGCAACTTCAGGGCGTCCACAAAGTCGCGGGTCTGCTCCAGGGTTGCGCCCTTGAGAGTGAAACCGACGACCGCGCCGGGGCCCTTGGGCAGGTACTTCTGTGCGCGCTCGTACCAGGGAGAGGATTCCAAGCCAGCCCAGATAACACGGTCGACCTGCGGGTTGGCTTCGAGCCAGCGAGCGACCTTGGTGGCGTTCTCGATGTGGCGCTCGATGCGCAGGGAGAGGGTCTCCAGGCCGATGCCGATGTTGAAGGCGTTGGTCGGCGAGATAGCGGCACCGGTGTCACGCAGCAGCGAAACGCGGGCCTTCAGGATGTAGGAGAGGTTCGCGCCGAACGCGGAGTCCTTGCCCAGGTCGCGTGCGTAGACCAGGCCGTGGTAGCCGGGGGCGGGCTGGTTGAACTTGGGGAACTTCTCGGGGTCTGCGCCGTAGTCGAAGTTACCGGAGTCCACAATCACACCGCCGATGGAGGTGCCGTGGCCGCCCAGGTACTTGGTGGCCGAGTGAACGACCACATCCGCGCCGTGCTCGATGGGGCGCAGCAGGTAGGGGGTGGGCACGGTGTTGTCCACGATCAGGGGCACGCCGTTTTCGTGGGCAATTGCGGCGATGGGCTCAATGTCGAGCACGTCGTTGCGGGGGTTGGGCACGGACTCGCCGTAGAACAGCTTGGTGTTGGGGCGAACCGCGGCGCGCCACTCGTCGAGGTTGTCAGGATTCTCAACGAAGGTGGTTTCGATGCCGAGATCGGCGAGGGTGTACTTGAGCAGGTTGTAGGTACCGCCGTACACGGAGGGCGAAGCGACCACGTGGTCACCGGCACCGGCAATGTTTAGGATTGCGTAGGTGATGGCCGCCTGACCGGAGGCCAGCAGGAGCGCGCCGACGCCGCCCTCGAGGGAGGCGATGCGGTTCTCGATAACTTCCTGGGTGGGGTTGTTGAGGCGGGTGTAGATGGGGCCCAGCTCGGCGAGAGCGAAGCGGTTTGCAGCTTGCTCTGCACTGTCGAAGACGAAGGAAGTGGTCTGGTAGATGGGTAGTGCCCGAGCTCCCGTTGCGGCATCCGGTGCCTGTCCCGCGTGAATCTGGCGGGTTTCGAACTTCCAACCGGCGGGGTTGGCGGGAGTCGGGACGGTAGTGTTGTTGCTCATGCTTGGCTCTCCTAAGGGGATAGTTAGGGGGCCGCATGCCGAGCGGTACAGGAATCGTCGTTGAGTTGTCCTGTCACGATTGATGTACCGGATTCGGTCACATCGGTCCCGCGCTTGCGTCACGCTTGTGCGTAACGCCCGGTCTTCACCCAGGGCACCCCACCGCGGAGGAGGGTTGCCGGCCAGCTAGCTGGGGCTTGTCGCTGGCGCTCTTGACCTGTCATTAGGGTGTCATAATCGGTTGCGCGGGGTCAAGGGTTTTAGGAGTGCGCGACACTTTAAGACGCTTCATTGCAAAGATGACGTTTTATGAATTGCCTTTGCTTTGACCTCATTTTAGGGGTTCGCATACTCTCAACCCGATTAGCCGAGTCAGGCACCTGTAGTATCCGCAGCAGATTCACCCCATTGGCCTTGACCCGGTGGTAGTCCAACAGAGTCTAAAAGACCGGGGAAAAGATTCTCAATCACGCTGTCTCGGCGTGTAATTTTACGGTGCGTTCCCAGCACTTCGGTGTGCATGAGCCCTGATTCTCGGAGCACTTTGAAATGATAAGACATCGTAGATTTGGCGATTCCATAGTCAAAATCACCGCAGAACTGTGGCCCGTGGTCTGCGATACGGGCGAGAACATCTCGTCGAATGGGGTCTGACAATGCGCCAAGGACACGATCCAACGTCACGTCATCAGAGGTGGGGTGATACAGCCGTTCCTTACCCATAACCACGCCTTTCCGGGTTTTTCGCATAACGTATTGAGCCTTCATGACTCTGTGACAGAATATTACATCTTGGGCTTGCCCTTTAGAATAATATAGATTTATTCTAATTTCGACGAACATAGAAATAACATGAAAGGATACACAATGAGTTCTCACAATACATCTCATCAGCTACCTCAAAATTCTGAGGCAACCATGCGGCTTGTCTCATTCAGCACTCTCTTTGTCATCGGCACAGATACTTTTCTCACTGCCCCTCTGCTTCCGCTACTCAGCAAGGAGTTCAACACCAGCACAGAACAATCAGGGTGGTTCGTCTCTGCATACGCTTTAGGGTATGCAATTTTCGCACTCATTGCAGGCCCGCTGTCAGACCGCGTTGATCGCAGGCGCATTATTCTTACCGGGTCCATCGGCTTTACGCTTTTTACGGGCTTATGCGGTTTAGCATGGGGGTTTTGGTCTCTTTTTGCCGCCCGGTTTCTTGCGGGAGTGTTCGCTTCTCTGATCTCACCGCAGATTTGGGCATCTATCCCCATGACAGTGCCGAAACAAGCCATTATTAAAACTATGGGGTATGCAACGGCTGGACTTGCCATAGCCCAAATCGCCGGTATTCCTGTAGGTTCTTTCCTCTCTACTTATGGATGGCAGATACCATTTTTTGCAATCGCCGCAGCGTCTCTTCTTCTCTTGGGTATACTTTATTCACGTTTTCCCAGCATTCCCCCTGTGTCTGCAGCGCAAGATGGAAATTTTCTGACTCCCTACCTGCACGTTTTAAAAGCCCCTTCACTTTTGCTATCCCTCCTGGCGTACCTGATTTTCCAGACAGGAGTATTCGCATCTCTATCTTTCATAGGTTCATGGTTCGCGCGAGACTTTGGGGCATCGCAGACAACCATCGGTTTCGCCATGCTTGTAATCGGATGTGGCAACGCTCTAGGCTCCCTCACAGGGTCACGATTCGTCGCACATATAGGTACGCAGAAGACTATGCTCATGGGACTTATGGCACTCAGTATTGTGTATCTCTCGGCGTCATTGACAGCTAATTTCTGGACTGCTTTAGGTATTTTTACTCTTGCACTTTTTCTCGGAGGAATTATGCTCCCCGTCCTCATGGGAGAGCTACAAAGCCATACCGCTATAGCTCGCGGTACTGTATCATCCCTCTCAAACACGGCAATGTACGCTGGAACAACTATCAGCGGTGCCGTTGGCGGTACATTACTTACGCAGTTTCCGGGGTATAGCGGTATAGCCGTCATGAGTGCATGTGCAGTCGCAATTTCTCTTGGTGTCTATGCACTTGGTGGGGCATTCCGATCGAATAACGGGGGATCGTTTTAACTTCTTCGAATAAAATCAAAAAAAATTTAATCACAGCATTCCGTGAGCCGTGCTACACTGATGGAAACCTTGAATCTAGGAGTGATGAGGTATGACCTCCCGCTAAAGTCGCACCGGCTCGCGGAATGCCCGCCCAGATGGTGGGCTCTAAAAATTTTCAGAAACAACCCTGCTTTGGTTCGATACATTTCAGGAGCGCATAGTGTGCGCTTGGGATACCAAAGTTCTGAGGGTTTCGTTGTTATACCTTCCGCACCTGCAGTCGGTGACTTGGGATTATTCGGGCACTACGTAGTGCCTCTCTCACGACTATTCATCTCACCCGTCCCACGTATTGCAGGCCTGCGAACACCATGCTCAAGCGGCTTCGGGTGACTAAGCACCGCAAGGTTTTATCACGATGTCTACAATTCTTGACGCGGCACGGCTTCGCCGCGTCTTTGGCACAGGCGAACGCGCCTTTACCGCCGTCGACCGGGTGTCGCTTCGCGTCAGTTCCGGTGAAATTCATGCCCTTCTCGGCCCCAACGGTGCGGGCAAAACGACGACCGTGCAGATGTGCTCGACCCTGCTCACTCCCACCGGCGGTAGCCTCACCGTGAACGGCGTTGATGCTATCGCTCACCCGCAGCGGGCGCGCCGTCACGTGGGTCTCGCGTTGGGCGGGGAGAACGGCTTCTACCCACGCGCCAGTGCCCGCGATAACCTGCTGTTCTTCGCCGATATTGCGGGGGTTTCCGGGCGGGCTCGACGACACGAGGTGGAGCATGCCCTAGCCCGTGTAGAGCTCACCGACGCCGCCACGCGGCCCGTCCAGGAGTTCTCCCGCGGCATGAAGCAGCGCCTGCATATTGCCCGCGCCCTGCTCGGCTCCCCCACCCTGCTCCTGCTGGATGAGCCAACCAACGGGCTCGACCCCGATATCGCCCTAACCGTGCGTACCCTCATCCGGTCTCTGGCGGATGAAGGTACCGCCATTCTGCTGACGAGCCACCTGCTGGGCGAAATTGAGGATCTGGCGCACACCATCACCGTTTTGGGCGCCGGTTCCGTTGCGGTGTGCGGCACCCTCGAGGACGTTGCCGCGCACGCAGGTATTGCCGCCACGACCGTGGTTCAGGTGGACCCCACTGCTACCGAGGGCATTGATACACTACGCGGCTTCCTCGGCAATAAGGCGGCGGTGCTGTTTGCCCCGCGCGGTTCCGGTTGGGAGCTGACCCTCTACTGGCACGGCGAGCGCGCCACGTTCGAGGCGGGCGAGGCGCACCACATCCTGGCGGAGGGGCTCACCGCCTCACGCATTGGGGTACGGACCGAGCCGTACACTCGCCCGGCAACCTTGGAAGAGGCATACCTGGCAATGGCGGAGGGGCTCAAACGATGAACGCTCAGACACGGCGTCCGGTAGAGTCCCGGCAACAGCGCCGAGGGTACAACCTGTGGCAGGAGTGCGCCCGTCAGCTGCGGCTCATGGGCTTTAGTCTGCGGCAGTTCCTGACGGTCCCCTACTTCATCCAGCTACTCATCAGTACGGTACTCGGATCGGTTATTATTCAGGCGCTCGCCGTGCACGCGGCGGCGCAGAGCTCCACGGGACACTCCGTTGACCCGACCCTGGCGTGGACCCGCGCGGGCATTGTGGGCATGTGGTCGGTCTGCATCGTATCGGCAGGCATCATTAATTTTGAGCGCTTCCGCGGGACCCTCGTGTACCTGTGTTCGGGGTCAATTTCTCCGCTGCGGGTGCTGGCGGCTATCGTTTCGAGTGCCTCCATTGTGGGTCTGGCAGCCCTACCGCTGGCCTGGTTGACGTGGGCCCTGGCGACCCTCAACCTGCAGGTCACGGACTTTTCCGCCCTCTGGCCGCGCTACGTTCTGGGCGTTCCCCTGCTATGGCTTGCCTGCCTGTCGGTCACGTTCATGATTGCGGTGTTCTTCGTGGCCACACCGAACGCTATCGCCTACGAGGAGCTTCTGCTCGTACCGGTTTTTATTCTTTCCGGGGTCCTCTTCACGACCGTTGAGGCGCCCGCCTGGCTGGATGCCGCGGGCGTGCTCATTCCCCTGCAGGCGCCGGTTCACCTCCTACTTGGGCGTACCGCCATCACTACCCCGGCGGATGCGCTCCTCCCCTTGGTTCAGACCCTGATCGTGAGCTTCATCTGGGCGGCATGCGCTTTCCTCTTTGCGCGGAAGGCTCTCGCCTCCGCCCGTCGCCGCGGCACCCTGGGGGCGATGTAGCGTGCGTGTTCTCTCTACTGACTCCCTGCCCGGCGTGGTGCGTCGGGCACTGTCTACCGCCTCTATCGGCTGGTCGTCGTCCATTACCTTCGCGACCCTCGGAACGGCCATCACGACCCTGGTTCTCGTGCCGGGCCTCAACGTGCTTTTCACGGTGCTGCTGGGTGCCGACCTCGCCGCGAACGATACGGTGCGCATCGGCTGCGCGACCGCCCTGATTGCCACCCTCAGCTCGGTGGCAGCCGGTATTGTCGCGCGTGTGGCCACCGACCGGTGGATTGGTGTCTTCGAGTACGTGTGCACGGCACGAGCAGTGGATGCGGGCTACTGGCTCGGTGCGGCGGCAGTGCCGGCCCTGTTGGCGTCCGTGACGGGTCTGAGCAATGTGGGTATCGTGTGGTTACTGTCCCTCACAGCCCCTTCTACCGGAGCAGGTTCGGGGCTTCTACTGGGCGCCATTGCGCTGATGCCGGTTGCGGTTTTGGGCGGGGTCTGCCTGGGTATTTTTGCCGCCGGGCTGGGCCTATACCTGTCAGATCCGTACACTGGGTCAAATTTTCTGTCGATTATTCTGCCGGTCAGCGCTGGCGTGATTGTGCCGGTGAGCACCTACCCCGGCTGGCTTGCGTGGGTGTGTTCGTGGGTCCCCGGGTCCCGACTGGTGCAGGCTTTAGATACCTCTGGCGATATTGCGGGCGGCACCGCGCCGGGTCTCTTCGCGCTCCTGGCAGCGGACACAGCCCTGGCGATACTCTACGCCGCTATCGGGTTGGGGCTGACTTTCCTTGCCTCCCGCCGCATCCGCGCCGGTGCCCGCGCCTCACTGCTATAAGGCGTGAAACCCAAAAAGAACGAACCTTTTAAGCGCCCCCTCCCCCGGCCCGCTATCCGGGCATGACAACCAACCGGGCTCTACAACCAAGAAAGAATCTCCTGTGACTACTCCTCCCGCCACGTACACGCTCGAGACCCTCGGCTTCGACCCCTCCTGGCAGGGCGCGGCAATCCGCGCCGCATTCACCCTCGACGGCACGCTTGATGATTTCACCCTCGCCCGCGTCAGCGCCGTACACCGCACCCGCTGCGAGCTACTGACCTGTGAGCAGGGTGAGCTCGTGAAGCTTTCCGCTCCCCTGCGCCCGGTCGAGAACGACTACGGCGAAGAGGAATACCCCGTCGTCGGCGACTGGGTGCTGGCACAGCCCATCCCCGGAACCGGCGGTGAAACCCACCCTTCCGAGCATAAGCTCCTCGTGATTCTGCCCCGGCGCAGCTACCTCACCCGCCCCAGCGCCACCCGAGAATCCGCGGATCAGCCCGTCGCCGCTAACGTGGATATGCTCTGCATCGTTGAACCGTGCTTCCCCGAGCCGTCCATCGGACGAATCGAACGCTACACCGCCCTGGCGCATGCCTCCGGGGTGCAGGTCGCGCTGATTCTCACCAAGGGTGACCTAGTAACGGCCGAACAGCTCGCCGGGTACCGGGAGTCTCTGGGAGGCGACGTGGATGCGGTACTCACCGTCTGCACGGACAACGGCTACGACCCTGCCCCGGTCGCGGAGCTCGTTGCCGGGCGCACCGCCGCGTTCCTGGGCCGTAGCGGCGCCGGAAAATCCACCCTCGTCAACGCCCTACTCAACCCCGGAGTTAACCCCCGCGAGGAGGGCTCAGAGAACCAGGTGCAGGTAACCTCCGCGGTTCGCGGCACCGACGGCAAGGGACGCCACACCACCACCAGTCGCCAGATGATTGTTCTGCCCGGCGCTGGAGAATCCGGCACGGATTGCTTCGTCGCAGAATCCTCAGCTGGCACGGTGCTGATTGACACCCCGGGCGTGCGAGCCCTCGCCGCCACGAGCGATAGCGCCGCAATCGACGAGACCTTCGACGATGTCTCCAGCTACGCCTCCGCGTGCCGGTACAGCGACTGCTCCCACAGTTCCGAACCCGGATGCGCGGTGCAGCAGGCACTCACCGACGGCGTCCTCAACCCCGAGCGTTTCGAACGCTACCGCAGGATGATGGCCGAATCCGCGCGCCTACGCCTGCGCTCCCAGGAACGCGAGTACCGGCAGAGTAACCGCGCCTTTACGAAGGCGAACAAGGCGGGTCGCCGCACGCTCATGTCCATTAAGGGCCGCGCCAACTAACCGCCGAACATGCACGTTCCGGCGGTGCTTCGGCGATGCTTCCACGAGCTGAGCCAGGTAATCCCGCGCGGGCCGCAATATAGTAGCCTCCCTCACTCTTCGATACACTAGAAACAGGCGTGCCCACAGGCCCCAGCGCCCCGTCCGCCAAGCCCACGGCGGGGACCCCGGCACCTCCGGCACACACCGTTCACAGATCTAAACTCAAGGAAAGAGGTGGCCTCATGGCTGAACAGAACCTCACCCCGCCCGTACCGAAGAAGGTCGAGCACCGCCGCGAACACCACGGCGACGTCTTCATCGACCACTACGAATGGCTCCGCGACAAGGAAAGCGAAGAGGTCCTCAACTACCTCAAGGCTGAAGCCGCGTACACCGAAGCCGTCACCGCAGATGAACAGCCCCTCCGCGAGTCCATCTTCAACGAAATTAAGGACCGCACCCTCCTATCGGACTTGACCGTCCCGAACCGCATCGGCGACTGGTGGTACTACAGCCGCATGGTGCCCGGCGGCCAGTACCCCGTCTTCTACCGCTACCCCGCCCTCAACGAGGGCGACGAGGTCGTGCGCTACACCCCGCCGACCGTCACCCCCGGCGAGGTCCTTGAGGGTGAAGTCGTCATCCTCGACTGCAACGAGTACGCCAAAGACATGGAGTTTTTCTCCCTTGGTAGCTTCCAGCCGTCCCGTAGCGGCAAACTGCTGAGCATCTCCGTAGACGAGAAGGGCGACGAACGCTACGAGCAGCGTTTCCTCAATCTGGAAACCGGTTCCTTCCTCGAAGACACCATCCCCAACATCGCGGCGGGTTCTTTCTTCATCAATCACGCCAGCCAGCTCGTCTACGTGGTACCGGATGACTCCTGGCGCCCCTGGCGCGTGTACGTGCACGATATCGGGCAGGGCACCGAAGACTACCTCATCTACGAAGAGCCGGACAACACCATGTGGCTCTCGCCCGCCATGAGTTCCGATCGTTCTTCTGTCATCCTGACGAGTTCCAACTCCGAATACACGGAAGTGCGCATCGTCCCCATCGATCAGCCCAAGAGTGAGCCGACGCTCATCATCCCTAAGAGCGCAGGCATCGAATACTACGCTGAGCCGATCACTATTGCTGGTGAGCAGCACCTACTCATCCAACACGACTACAAGGCGTTGAACTCTGAGCTGGTGCTCGCCGACATGCCGCGCGAGGGTGAAAACCTCGACGAGTACGCGGCCCGCTGGGTTCCGGTCATCCGCCACAGCGAGCATGTGCGTCTGGAAGGTTTCACGCTCACCGCAACGCACCTGGTCGTTACCGCCCGTGCAGACACCACCACCCGCATTTTCCTCGCGCCGCGTGAACAGCTGCCCATCCAGTGGCGCCGCCGCCGCCCCGCGGGCGTGACCTTCATGGAACCTGCCGGCTTCGACGAGGAACTGTACACCGCCTCGGTGTTGCGTGCGGAGAACTACTCCCCCGTGCTGCGCATCGCCTACACCTCGTACCTGACCCCCCGCCGTGTCTACGACTACTTCCCCATGTCGCAGACCCTGTTGCTACGCCGCGAAACCCCGGTGCTGGGCGGCTACAACCGCGAGGACTACCGCGCCTACCGCGACTGGGCACCGGCCGCGGACGGCACGCTCATCCCCATTTCGGTGATTCACCGCGCCGACCTGGACATGAGCAAGCCGCAGCCGGTCATCCAGTACGGTTACGGCTCGTATGAGTCGTCCATGGACCCGATGTTCTCCATCCCGATGCTGTCAATCCTAGACCGCGGCGTCATCTACGTCATCGCGCACATTCGCGGCGGCGGCGAGATGGGCCGCTCCTGGTACCAGAACGGCAAGAAGCTCGCGAAGAAGAACACCTTCACCGACTTCGTGGACGTCACCAGCTACATTGCGGCCAAGCCGTGGGCGGATGCGGCACGTATCGGCTGCTACGGCGGTAGCGCGGGCGGCCTGCTCATGGGCGCCGTGCTGAACCTCGCCCCCGAAAAGTACGCAGCCTGCCTGGCGGCCGTACCGTTCGTGGACGCGCTGACCACCATCCTTGACCCGGAACTGCCGCTGTCGGCAATGGAGTGGGAAGAGTGGGGCAACCCGATTGAGGACCCCGAGGTCTACGCCTACATGAAGTCGTACACCCCGTACGAGAACATCCGCCCGGTCCGCTACCCGGCGATTGCTGCGGTGACGAGCCTGCACGACACGCGCGTGCTCTACGTGGAACCCGCCAAGTGGATTGCGGCGCTGCGCGAGCAGATTGACCCGTCGTCGCCGGTGCCGCTACTGAAGATTGACATGTCGGGCGGTCACGGTGGTGGTTCCGGCAGGTATACCCGTTGGCGTGAGATCGCGTGGGATTACGCTTTTCTGCTGACTCACCTCGGCGTCACCAAGTAGGCTAAGGCACGCCAACCGCGTATACCCTTCCGCATGCAGATTTGGTGCCTCGCGCGCTCGGAATCTGCAAGCTCCAGCCCGTTGGCGTGAGATCGCGTGGGATTACGCGTTCCTGCTGACTCACCTCGGCGTTATTAAGTAAGTAACCGCGCTTTAAAAAGAACGCTCCGTCTGTATCTGAGTGATACGGACGGGGCGTTCTTTGCTTATCTCTGCTCCTGTGGCGGTTCGCTACACACTTCCTCCGCGCCTACGCAGGGGCACCCGTCACACGGGTGCTCCGCACTCTCCTCGCTTCGCTGCGGAGAGCACCCGTGTGACACCCTGAGGGCGCTTCCGGAAGGTGTAGCCTCACCGCCTGGTCCGCATAGGCTACGGAGAACGCCCTGATGTCACTTTCGGACGACACCGCCCCTCCGCGCCTTCCTCAACGACTAGCCTGCCGCCAGGGTCTGTGCCGGATCAATACGCGAAGCCTTCGCCGCCGGGTACAGACCAGCGAGCACACCAACCAGCGCGCCAGCGCCCAGGCCCAGCAGAATAGTGTCGGCACTAATAATCGGCGTCCAACGGTTCAGCAAAGACACAATCGAAATGCCGTTAACCGCCAGCACAATACCAGCCACCGCGCCCAGGATTCCGGTCAGCAGCGCCTCCGCCGAGAACTGCAGCAGAATACCCGAAGGGCGCATACCAATAGCCAGACGCAAACCAACCTCACGGCGACGCTCCATCACCGCGACCAAGAACGTATTCATAATGCCCATCGCACCAATCACGAGGGTAATAACGCTCATGGCAAGAAGCATGGTGCGTTGCTGCTGGTCGACAGCCTCACGAAGGGTCTTCGGCTCCGGCGGAACACTCACGCTATACAGGGTGGGACGTTCCGGCGAGAGCGCGTACGGTGCTTCCTCCGCAATCTGGTTTGCGGCACCGGCAACAGTACTCACCACAATCTGAGTGGAACGCTTACCGGTCTGCGCCGCAGCGGCACCGCCACCGGCAGCGGGCTGCGCTTCTTCAACATCGGCACCAGGCTTCGCGCCAAGCGGCAGGTAGACCGAACCGTACGACAGAGTCAGCGAGGGATTCTCCCTCACCACACCGATGACGGTGTACGGCTCATCGTGAATATAGACCGTAACTCCGGGGCTATAGGGCAGCGCAAGCTGGCGCATCACGCTTTCGCTGAGCACCACGACCTTATCGTTCCGCTCCACGTGCCCCTCGTCGAAAGTGCGACCCCACACCAGGTCATGACCCTGCACGCTAAAGATGCTGGGGGTTGCCGCAAGGACGGCAGCCGTCACGTTAGCACCGCGCTCGCCAAAGTTGTCGGGACCGCGCTGAATATCGGCGGATTCATCCAGCTGATCCACCAGCGCGGTACCGGTCACTCCGTTCAGCTGACTAACGCGCCGATAATTTTCGCTTGCCGCCAGGCTCAAGAGTTCAGCCCGGCTCATGGATTCGGTGCGGGTAGAGCTAATCGTAAGGTGTTTAGCCCTAAAAATGTCGAAGCTGTCAGCCAACTGCCCAGAAATGGTGGCGGTCAGACCAACGGTCAGCACAAGCGAAGCGATACCCAGAACCACACCAAGCATGGTGAAGATATTGCGCCTCACCCGGTGCACGGTAGCGTCCCAGGCTTCTTTGAGGGAGGCGAGCGCCCAAGGTGCACGCCCGCTCCCCTGCGGCTTAGAAACTTGTTCCTCAGCAAAGCTAGGCAGGTTCAGAGACGCGCGGGTGGTCGTTTCTTCCTGCCTCAGCGTCTTCTGCTCGATGAGCTGCCCCTCGTGCATACGTAACACCCGGTCGCAGTGCTCCGCCACGAGCGGGTCGTGGGTAATCACAATCGTGCTTTGCTGGTCACCCGTACATTCGCGGAGCAGGTCAATGACTTCACGGGTGAGCTCTTCATCCAGCGAGCCGGTCGGCTCATCACAAAGCAGCAATGCTGGTTCCCCGATGAGCGCACGCGCAATAGCCACACGCTGCTTTTCACCGCCGGAGAGAGTGGTGATGGGCGCATCCGTCCGGTGGCTCAACCCCAGCAGGGCGAGAGTATCCGCAACACGTTGCGTTCGTTCCGCTTTGGGTACGCCACGGTAGATGAGCGGTAGCTCAACGTTGCGGTACACGTTCTTATGCTCGATGAGGTGGAACGCTTGGAAGACGAAACCGATGCTGTCTAGGCGCGCTTCAGCTCGCTGTGCCGCGGTGAAGGTTGCGGTGTCTGTACCGTCCAGCAGGTAGCTGCCGGAGGCGGGCGTGCTGAGCAGACCGAGGATGTTCAGCAGGGTTGATTTGCCGCTACCGGACGGTCCCAGGATTGCTACGACTTCTCCGTAGCGGACTTTCAGGTCGATATTTTTGAGCACGTCAATTCGAGTGTCACCCTGCATAAAGTGCTGGGACACTCCCTGAATATCGACGCTATAGGCTGGTGGGTGCGCGTGAGCGGCGCGGGAGTCAGTCATGGCTACTCCCTACTTTTTCTCGCGCATGATTTTGACGCTGTCGCCTTCGTGCAGGTCACCGGTGACGGCGTTCTTGCCGTTGGCGTTGCTGATGACGGTAACGGTTACCTCGCGTTCTTCGCGGGCCTTCGATCTGTTGGAGCTTTCGGGGCTGAGCACGATGACTCGGGTCTGTCCGTCACGGGTGTAGAGCGCCGATGAGGGTACGACCAGGTGCGCTTCGGGGGTTTCTTCGAGGGTGAGTTCCGCGTTGACGGTGCCTCGGAGGCTGTCCGCTTTATCCCCTACGTCGAGGGTGAGGATGCGTTCCCCTTCGGTGCTTCCTGCCGCCCCGGCTGCGCCGTTGAGGTTGGAGCCAGCCGCACCTTCTGCGCCATTGGCCTGGCGACCGGCCTGGCTGTTGCCTGCGGCACCGGCGGCCTCGGAGGTGTTCTTGTATCCGAGGGTTGCGACGTACTCAGTATCACCGAGGGAGGGCACGGTTACCTTCTGGCCGCTACGAGCTTCGGGGGTGAGCCTGCCGGTGGTTCCGGTGCAGCTGAGAGTCTTGCTACCTTCTGCGATGGTGGCTACGGGACCGTCTGCGATGGCGCCGGTTGCGCGGGGGTTGCCGGTGACAACTCCGGCACGGTTGATGATGAGGAAGTAGCGGGCAGGAATGGGCTGCTCAGTGTTGACGTGCGCGTAGCCGAGGCTGTCGAGGAGGTTGTTGAGAGCCTCGTAAGTGTCTTCGGTGATGCGCGCGGGCTGCTGGCCCTGACGTCCCATGTCGGTTAGCGCATTGTTGAGGAGCGCGGCATCGGGGCCGCTATCGTCGAGTTTGAGGTCGCGGTAGAGCGCGAAGCCGCCAGTGAGGGTGATAAGAGGTTCACCGTTGACTTCTGCGATGAGGGTGCCGTTGCCGACGGTGTCACCGTGTTTGATGGTGATTGCGGTGTACTGTCCTTCACCGCTGTAGCGTAGCGGGGTTGAGGTGGCGTAGTTGGCGGTGCAGGTCAGGGGCACGGTGGTGCGCAGTTTTTCGCGGGTGACCGTGGCAGTGATGGTGGAGGGGTCCGGGGGTGCCGCTTCCGCGTCTTTTTGGGCGGTGGTTTTGATGTTTTGGGCGCTGATGAGCGTGCCGACGGTGATGATGAGAAGCAGGGCGATAATGCCGTAGAGCCAGAGGGTTTTCTTCTGGCGGGTGGGGGTGGCGCTCATGGTGTCCCTTCTTTGGGTGCGCGTACGGGAACGCTATTATCTGTGCCGTTTGGGCTTAGGGGCGGCGATGCCGTGTGGGGTTAGTTTGTGCCCGGCACGGGGATACGTGCCGGGCACAATACACTGTGACGAGGTGTAGCTGTTGTAGCTACTCTGTACGCCTGTTCTGGTTAGTCCGATCTGATTAGTCCGAAGGGTTAGCTCAGAATCTTTCGGGCGTTCTCTTCAGCAGTTTTCTTGGCGGTGGTCACCTGCTCGATGAGGCCCTGCTCCTTTTCGAGGAAGGTGGTCATATAGGCATCTAGTACCTGACCAGTTTTTTCCTCGTAGTTATTTTTTTCGCGACACGTCGCATCATCAATTGCAGTTTGCTGTTCAGTAGGTGTTCCCCGAACAGCTTCATATGCAATATCTGAACTTGAATAGGTGTATCCACGTTCAGCCATACAACGTGCCCATTCCTCGTCCAACGACAAGTATGCTCCATTAGATACAGAAGCACGAATATAGGGCAGTAGTTTCTTTGTGATTTCTTCCCGCGTCCCTGCCAAAGTTCCAGAGCCGTATAGTTTCAGCTCAGCTTCTTCTCGACAGCCACCCTTGCCGTTATCTCCGTAATATGCTTTTCCTTCTTGCTCTGTCATGTTTATCGAGCCTTCCAAAGAAGCATAACGAGACGGAGGGGCAGGGCTGGGATAGCCAGAATTTCTAGCATATTCCACGCTTAGAGGTTGCGGAGAAAGCAAGCTCCTCACAGGAAATGTTTCAACCATGTAATAGGTCTTCCTGTCAGGATAACCCTTGGATACCATACATTCTGATGCAAGATGCTGATACGCACGCTCAACATTATCAGAAGTGGAAATCATTGAATCCACTTTTTCAGTAGCCTGTGTGTCAACGTTGGTAGCTGCAGAAATATTTTGTTGAGCCTCTGAAGAGGGAGTTGCCTGCGTCGAGCTAGTGCCCCCAGCGCAACCCGCAAGAAGGAATCCGATAGAAAGGAAAACGCCGGGGGCCCATAGCTTTTTCATTCTTATCCCCACATAACGAAGTCAACACGATCGTTGAAGTTGTCGTGGACCAAGTTGGTACCGCGATACTGAGGAGGAAGGTAAGAACCGCGTACCAGACGTCCGTTAGACCAATCGCCGAGCCATTCAGCACGGTAGTTATTCGCGTTCATCCACGAGGAACCGCGGTCATGCATATACTCAGAAACATTGGCGTAAGACAGGTAACCGCTAATAGTATCCTTGACACCACGGAAATCGGAATGCTCCCAGATGCATACATGACTAGCAGGGCAATTCCAAACACCCTGATAGTCAGTAGCCTGAGCTACCGGGGCAACAGCAACGATGCTGCCAGCACTCGCGGCAAGCACAGCAGCACTTGCCAAAACCTTCTTCAGAGACATCGTAGTCCTCCTTGTTAGATAATCCATTTAGCATGGAAATTCGAAGATACAGAACTTCAGCAACAACAGATTACTGAACACTGTTCTTGGATTATAGATAGTTTCAAACACTCAAGTCAATAGCTTTTTTCTTGTAAGGGTAATTTTATTCAGAACTAACGGCAACGTTATTGACAATTATGGAAAGGCCTGCCAGCAACTTCAGACCAGGCTTTGTATACTTTGCGGGGCAGTATCGGCCGCAATGAGATCAAGGCAGCCGGACTTACCAGCTCAACTGGAGCGAGCCGGTGCACCTTCCGGAAGCGACATCAGGGTACCCTCTCGGGTGCTCTCCGCAGCGAAGCAAGGAGAGAGCGGAGCGCCCGAGAGGGTGGGTTCCCCTGTAGGAGCGCAGGAAGGTGCGCACCGGCTCGCTCCAGCAACGGGGCTGAGAGAGTCTCCGAGTGGCTATCCAAAGCACACGTTCGGAAAACGCTGCGGCCCACTACCCCAGCACGAAAAGGCGGTATCGTCCGAAAGTGACATCAGGGTGCCCGAAGCGAAGCGAGGGCGGGTTCCCTGTAGGAACGAGGACGAATACCGCTTTCCGTGCGGAGCCTGAGAGAGCGAAAGAGGCGCCGCCTCCCACACGGGAGACAGCGCCTCTTTCGTTAGAGCCGAATCAGCGGAAAAGCTTAGCCTTCCACGCCGCACTCAGCCAGAATCAGCTCACGCACGCGGGCGGCGTCAGCCTGACCGCGGGTGGCCTTCATGACCTGACCGACGATAGCGCCAGCGGCCTGAACCTTACCGGCACGGATCTTGTCGGCAACGTCGGGCATTGCTGCCAGTGCTTCCTGAACGGCCGCGGTGAGCGCGCCGTCGTCGGAGACCACAGCCAGGCCGCGTGCCTCGACAATTTCGGCGGGGGTGCCTTCACCGGCGAGGACGAACTCGAGCACCTGGCGGGCAATCTTGTCGTTAATCTTGCCTTCGCCGATGAGAGCCTCGAGGGCGACCACGGTTGCGGGCTCTACGCCGAGGGAGGTGAGCTCAACTTCAGCCTGCTTTGCGCGGCGGGCGATTTCACCCATCCACCACTTGCGGGCTGCTGCTGCGGTTGCGCCTGCGGCGACGGTCTCTTCAATCACGTCGAGTGCGCCTGCGTTGACGACGTCGCGGAACTCTTCGTCGGAGTAGCCCCATTCACCCTTGAGGCGGCGGCGGCGTTCTGCCGGAGGTTCGGGCAGCTCGGCGCGCAGACGCTCAATCCACTCGCTGTTGGTGACAACCGGTACCAGGTCCGGCTCCGGGAAGTAGCGGTAGTCGTCAGCGTCGGACTTGGGGCGACCCGAGGAGGTTTCACGGGTGTCTTCGTGCCAGTGGCGGGTCTCCTGAGTGACCTTTTCGCCTCGCTCGAGGATTGCGGCGTGACGGCGGATCTCGTAGCGGACGGCGCGTTCGACCGAGCGCAGGGAGTTCACGTTCTTGGTTTCGGAGCGGATGCCGAACTTCTCCGCGCCCTTGGGCATGAGGGAGACGTTGGCGTCGCAGCGGACGTTACCGCGTTCCATGCGGGCGTCGGAGATGCCGAGGGAGCGCACGATGTCGCGGATGGCGGCAACGTAGGCGCGTGCCAGTTCGGGTGCGCGTTCGCCGGCGCCGACGATGGGTCGGGTCACGATTTCGATGAGCGGCACACCGGCGCGGTTGTAGTCGACCAGGGAGAAGGTTGCACCCTGGATGCGGCCGTCGGCGCCGCCGACGTGGGTGAGCTTACCGGCGTCCTCCTCCATGTGGGCGCGCTCAATTTCGACGGTGAAGATGGTACCGTCGTCGAGCTCAACGTCCAGGGAGCCGTTTTCGGCGATGGGGCCGTCGGCCTGGGAGGTCTGGAAGTTCTTCGGCGAGTCCGGGTAGAAGTAGTTCTTACGGGCGAAGTAGGACTTATCCGCGATGTCGCAACCCAGCGCCAGGCCGAGCTTGATGGCGGACTCGACGGCGGTCTTGTTCACCACGGGCAGCGCGCCGGGCAGACCGAGCGAGACGGGGGTGATGTTGGTGTTGGGCGTATCGCCAAACTCGTTGGGTGCGGAGTCGAACATCTTGGTGTTGGTGTTCAGCTCGACGTGCACCTCGAAGCCGAGGACGGGGTCGTACTTTTCGATGGCTTCTTCGAAGCTGAGGACTTCTTCACTCATTACTTGGTTCCCCCAAAGTCAAAGTCGCGGATCAGGGTTTCGGTGTCGGGCAGGCTCTTGTAGAGCGGTGCGCCCCACTTTGCGGTCAGCAGTTCTTCCAGGGCTGCGCCGACGCGGTAGAGGCGTGCATCCTCGCGGGCGGGTGCGGTGAACTGGATGCCGACGGGCAGATTGTTCTCTTCGGAGAGTCCGCCGGGCAGGGAGAGCGCCGGGACGCCAGCCAGGTTGACGGGTACGGTAGCGACGTCGCCTAGGTACATGGCCATGGGGTCGCCTTCGGTCTTCTCGCCGAGCTTGAACGCGGTGGAGGGCGCGGTCGGGGAGATGAGCACGTCGCACTTTTCAAATGCTGCCGCGTAGTCACGCTGGATGAGGGTGCGCACGCGCAGTGCGGCACCGTAGTAGGCATCGTAGTTACCTGCGGACAGCGCGTAGGTGCCGAGGATGATGCGGCGCTTGACCTCGTGGCCAAAACCTGCGGCGCGGGTGGCGGCCATGACTCGCTCGATGGTGACGGGGCCGTCTTCGGGTACGACGCGCAGGCCGTAGCGCACGCCGTCGTAGCGTGCCAGGTTGGAGGACACCTCGGAGGACATGATCATGTAGTAGGCGCTGATGGCCTCGGTGACGGAGGGCAGGGAGACCTCAACGACCTCTGCGCCTGCGGCACGTAGCTCTTCGACGGATTCGCGGAAGCGTGCGAGCACGCCTGCTTCGAAGCCTTCGCCATCGCCGCCGCCGAGTTCCTTGATGACGCCGACGCGCAGGCCGGACAGGTCGCGCTTGCGTGCGGCTTCTGCGCCTGCCTTAGCTTCTGCGGCGAAGTTGCCGGGGATGTCGGGCAGAGAGGTGGAGTCGAGCGGGTCGTGGCCTGCGATGGCCTCGTGCAACATGGCGGTGTCAAGCACGGTGCGGGCGACGGGGCCGACCTGGTCGAGGGAGGAGGCCATAGCAATCACACCGTAACGGGAGACGGAGCCGTAGGTGGGCTTGACGCCGACACTACCGGTCAGTGCTGCGGGCTGGCGGATGGAGCCACCGGTGTCGGTGCCCAGGGCCAGGGGCGCCTGGAATGCGGTGACGGCAGTTGCGGAGCCACCGCCGGAACCGCCGGGGGCACGGTCGAGGGCCCAGGGGTTGCGGACCACGCCGAATGCGGAGTGCTCGTTGGAGGAGCCCATTGCGAATTCGTCGAGGTTGGTCTTGCCGAGGATCGGCATGCGTGCTTCGCGGACCTTGCGGGTGACGGTGCCGTCGTAGGGGCTCATCCAGCCTTCGAGCATGCGGGATGCTGCGGTGGTGGGCTGGCCCTTGGTGACGATGAGGTCCTTGAGGGCGATGGGCACGCCGGCCAGCGGGGGCAGTTCCCTGCCGGCTGCACGGTCTGCGTCCACTGCTGCTGCGGTGGCGAGTGCTTCTTCAGCGTTGATGTGCAGGAAGGCGTTGAGGCCGCTCTTACCGTCTGCGCGGTTATCGCTCAGGGGTGCGCCGTCGGTGGCGGCGATACGGTCCAGGTGCGCCTGGGTGAGTTCGACGGAGGTAATCTCGCCGGCGGCCAGCTTGGCGGCTGCCTCGGCTGCGGTGAGCTGAATCAGTTCGTTCACTTGGTGTGTCTCCTCTTAGTCTTCGTCGAGGATTGCCGGCACGCGGAACTTGCCGTCCTGTGCGTCGGGGGCGCCGGAGAGCGCCTCTTCCTGGGTGAGGGTCGGGACGGGTACGTCTTCGCGGAAGACGTTCTCGAGGGGGATCGGGTGGCTGGTCGCGGGGATGTCAGCAGTTGCTTTCTGCGACATGGTCTCAACGGATGCGACGATGATGTCGAGTTCAGACGCCATCGCGGTGAGTTCTTCATCGGTCATCTCAATGAGTGCCAGCGATGCCAGGTGCTTGACCTGTTCAAAGGTGATGGCAGACATGGTTCTCCCGTAGTTTTGTTTTATGTTTCTTTTCTAGTGTAGTGGAGGTTGGGTTTCTCGTCTCTTCGGGAGGCGTTCTGCCTACCTATCGGTCGGGGCGGTGCGAGGCGGGGGCTCTCACCGGGCGCTCGAAGCTCCACTGCAGGAGGTTAACGCGCAACGCCCCGCTCCTTCGGTGAAGGGCGGGGCGTTGTGGTACAGCGTCAGAACGACCGCTTCAGGGGTGAACCTTAGGCGGGGATGTTCAGCACCTGACCGGGGAAGATCAGGTCAACGTTGTAGATGATGTCGGTGTTCGCAGCAGCGATTGCCTGGTAGCCACCTGCAACGCCGAGCTTTGCAGCGATCAGCGAGAGGGAGTCACCGGGAACCACGGTGTAGGTGCCTGCGGCAGCCTTGGGAGCTGCTGCGACGGGTGCTGCGGGAGCCTCAGCTGCCGGTGCAGCGGGTGCTGCCTGAGCGGCAGGTGCAGCCTGGGCTGCGGGTGCAGCAGCGGGAGCCTCAGCTGCCGGTGCAGCGGGTGCTGCCTGTGCTGCGGGTGCAGTGTAGGCCTGCTGGGTCTGCGACTGTGCAGCCACGGTGGTGGTTGCGGCGGTCGAGGTGGTGGGCTCGGTGTAGGTGGGAGCTGCGCCGGTCTTGCCGTAGAGGCCAAGCTTAGCGGAGCATGCGGGCCATGCGCCCCAGCCCTGGATAGCGAGCAGACGCTCGCCAGCCTCGATCTGCTGTGCACGGGTAGCGTTCACGGGGGAGCCGGACATGCCGACACCGTTCCAGGACTGCTGGGTGAACTGCAGGCCGCCGTAGAAGCCGTTACCGGTGTTGATGGACCAGTTACCACCGGACTCGCACTGTGCCAGTGCGTCCCAGGTAGCACCGTCTGCTGCGTTTGCGGCAGGCATCGACAGGGTAGCTGCTGCAACGCCACCGATGGCGAGAGCTGCTGCGGAACGACGAATGGAAGTGTTCTTCATAATGCTCCTTGGGGCCGTCCCCGCTCGTTCCGTCCCCGGAACTCTAGCGCGCCGCCGCTCACCCTTTGATAACGAAGTAGGTTACTCATTTTTGGCTCTACCATGTGAGCGGCTCTCCACCGATTTCATGTCACCGGGGGTCATCCTGCACTAATGTGCGGATTCCAGTGGCATTTCCTCGATGGGGACGTGCGGTAGAACCGGGCATCGTTTCAAGCATTCCAAGCTTGAAACCACACAGGCGATTCTCTTGCGAGAATCTATCTGGTCTCAAAGATAACCGAGGTTTGGACGGTTTCCAACCCCGTCTCAGGCTACCAGCGGACCCCTCAACTTCTCCCAGGGTTCTTTAAGGTAAAGAGCACTGGAAACATTAATCCTCTGGTTGAACCTTGGGATTTTCGGTCGACATCCCCCGGTATTTCGGGGTTTTCTAGGGAGTTTACTCGGGCCCACTCCCCCACTCTCCGCAACTTTTAAGGAGCATCCGCGCCCCTCAGGCAGAGGATTCGAACAGCGTGTAAAAAATTTTTAAATATTTCTATGCTCTCGGAGTGTTTTTAAGCTCTCCAAGCCCTAGAAACTGTGGTAATTATAAGTGCCAAATTTTGGCATTCGGGCCCCGAGGACTATTCCTCGGGGCCCGAATGGCGCATATATATCTCTCAACACCCTGCATCCCACGGCCCGAGGTACTGCGACCAGAGATACCGCGGTGCGCGGAGACGGAGGAACACCTCGACGGCCTATGCTTCCGACTCGCCGAAGGCGCTTTCGGGACCGTCCTCGAGTGCCTCCGGACCACCCTCAAGCAGGGCGGTGAAGCCCTCCTCATCCAGCACCCGCAGGCCCAGGGCCTCGGCCTTATCCAGCTTTGAGCCGGCGTTCGCACCGGCCACCACAAAGTGGGTCTTCTTCGAAACCGAACCGGAGGCCTTACCGCCGCGAGAAATAATAGCTTCCTTCGCGCCGTCACGGGTGTAGCCGTTCAGGGTGCCGGTCACGACCACGGTCAGGCCCTCCAGGGTGCGCTCTACCGATTCGTCGCGACTGTCCTCCATGCGCACACCGGCGGCCGCCCAGGAATCCACAATCTCGGCGTGCCAATCCTCAGCGAACCACTCGATGATTGAATCCGCAATGGTGGGGCCCACGCCGTCCACCGAAGCCAGACGCTCGCGATCGGCCTCGCGGATAGCCTGCATCGACCCGAACTCGGTTGCGAGCGCGCGGGCGGCAGTCGGGCCCACGTGACGAATCGAGAGGGCAACCAGCACGCGCCACAGCGGCTGCTGCTTAGCCTTCTCCAGCTCAGAGAAGAGATTCAGCGTATTCTTCGTGGGCTTCGGCTCGGGGCGCGCCTTGGTCGGCTTGGTGTAGAAGTAGGGCACGCGTTCCATCTTTCCGGTACCCACGCCCTTGACCTTCTTCTCACGCTCGATGGTCACCTCGCGCAGGTCCTCAATGTTGAGGCTGAACAGGTGCGCTTCAGTGGTTAGCGGAGGAGTGTCCGGGGTTGCGGGGCTGGTGAGTGCCTTGGCGGCCTCGAAGCCGAGCGCCTCGATGTCGAAGGCGCCGCGGCTTGCCGCGTAGTACACGCGCTCGGTCAGCTGCGCCGGGCAAGAGCGGGGGTTCGTGCAACGCAGGTCCACGTCGCCTTCCTTGCCGGGTGCCAGGGGCGAGCCGCAGGAGGGGCACTCGCTGGGCATCACAAACTCTCGTTCGGTGCCGTCGCGCAGGGCAACCACGGGAGCAACGATTTCGGGGATCACATCGCCCGCCTTGCGCAGCACCACAGTGTCACCAATGAGCACACCCTTGGCCTTGACCACATCCTGGTTGTGCAGGGTGGCTCGCTCCACGGTCGAACCGGAGACGAACACGGGCTCCATGACGCCGTAGGGGGTCACGCGGCCGGTGCGTCCCACATCCACGCGGATGTCCAGCAGCTTGGTGTTCACCTCTTCAGGCGGGTACTTGTACGCCACCGCCCAGCGCGGCACGCGGGAGGTGTAGCCCAGCTGCGCCTGGGTCGCGAAGTCGTTGACTTTAATGACGATGCCGTCGATCTCGTGCACGAGGGAGTGGCGCTGTTCGCCGTACTTATTAATGAAGTCGAAGATGCCCTCGACCGAATTGGTCAGCTCGCTGTAGGGGCTCACGGGCAGGCCCCAGGAGGCGAGCAGATCGTAGGTCTCGTACTGGGTGGCAATATCCAGGCCGGTACGCGAACCGATGCCGTGCACGTACATGCTCAGCGGGCGGGAGGCGGTGACCGCCGCGTCCTTCTGGCGCAGGGAGCCTGCCGCGGCGTTACGCGGGTTCGCGAAGGGGTTCTTACCCGCGGCAATCATGGACTCGTTGAGCTTCTCAAAGTCGGCGGAGGAGATGAACACTTCGCCGCGAATCTCGATTTCTTCGGGGAGGTTCTCGCCGGTCAACTGCTGCGGGATACTCGCGATGGTACGCACGTTATGGGTGACGTCCTCGCCGGTGGTGCCGTCGCCGCGGGTTGCGGCGCGCACGAGGGTGCCGTTGCGGTAGAGCAGGTTCACGGCCAGACCGTCAATCTTTAGCTCGATCAGCCAGCGCGGGGCGGCACCGGTGAGGTTTCGGACGCTCTCCTCGGTCTTGGTCAGCCAGGCGCGCAGCTCTTCGAAAGAGAAGACATCCTCGAGGGAGTACATGTGTTCCAGGTGGGTGACGGGCGCGAAGGCTTCAATGGCTTCACCGCCAACTTCCTGGGTGGGCGAGTCGTTAGCAATGATGAGCGGGTGCTCGGCCTCGATGATTTCGAGGCGGCGGTAAAGCGCATCGTACTCAGCATCGGAGAGGAAGGGGGCATCCTCGTTGTAATAGGCGCGGCGGGCTGCGCGAATCTTATCGGTCAGCTCGGCGTATTCGGCGCGCAGGGCCTCGGTAATCTCTGCGGAGTTTTCTCCGGGGTTCTCTGCATGAGTCTCGGCGGGAGCAGCAGTGGGGGCGTTGTTCTCAGTCACCCGTCCAGTTTAACGTGTTGGGGCGCGGACCTCCCCCCCCCCCC
>OCPI01000193.1_pt1 | contig 34928 bp, 34 predicted proteins | sample 1476291 | NCBI WGS metagenome assembly OCPI01 (sample SAMEA2580054, study PRJEB22360) | human gut metagenome | reverse complement strand
GCTGCCGGGCGCGTAGCGCCTGTAAATCGGCCGGTGGCATAATCTTTTTCTTTTCGACTGTCGCACTGTGTCCCGCTACGCAAAAACCACAACCGTGGACGGTCGCGGCAATTAATTGCACCGTTTCTCGTTCCGCTGCTGACAGGCTGTTATTATTATTTATCGCACCAACTGTTATATATGTTTCCAGCGCCTGCGGTGAATTAGACAGCGCCAGTAATAAATTAGGAATAAAACCTGAAGCGCGCCGGACATTTTCCAGATAAGGTTTTGATTCCTCCGGAGCGCCCGCCAGAGTCTGTAAAGTAATTCTTGTCATAATTAGCCTCCTGGTAAATTTCAACCAGTATGTTTTTATTGAACGAGGGGAGCAATACTGATAAAAAGTTAATTATTGTTCATTCGTCCTTTGTTTATTCTTTTTTACTATGCTTAATAGCGAATGGTTATTAGATAATCTGAGAATTGAGAACTCCGTTTACCACGCAGGCAAGTATTGTGGCTCATGGAAAGGCGGGACTTCTGGCAGCGGCAGGGCCAGCTACCATCTGGTGATGGAGGGTCACTGCTGGCTGCACCGCACCCTGTCGCCCTACCCACTGCGTCTGGAAAAAGGCGATATGGTATTTATTTTGCAGGATTGTCCATTCGTTCTTTCTTCCCATGACAATGCGCCAGGTGCCTGGCGGGCACCGGTGCGAAAAATGCAACCGCTCGCTTATAAAGATGAGAACAGCACCACATTAACCTGCGGTTTTATTACCTTTAAAACCGCCATTACTCAGATGCTGTTGAGCTTTTTACCGCAGGTTATCGTATTTAAAGCGCAGGACGACCTGTCCGGCTCCATCGGCAAACTGATGGCGGTGATTAATCAGGAAGCGACGCAGGCGGCACCTCCCAGTGAAAAACTTGTCGCTTCGCTGACGGAAATACTCTTTTTTATGGTGATCCGCCACTACTTATCCAGCCATACAGTTAAGACGCCGCTGGATAATATTCCACTGACGACGGAATTCCTCAATCTGATGGCGGAGATCGTCTTGTTTCCGGCACGCTCATGGACGGTGGAGACCATGGCGCGCGCGTCGGGCCTGTCGCGCTCGTGGTTTATTCAGCGCTTTAACCAGGTTTCACCACTACCACCTGCCGAAATAGTGCGCCACATTCGCATTTCGCTGGCCTGCCAGCACATCGCGAACGGCGTAAGCCTGACGCAGAGCGCAGAGCTTGTCGGTTATCAGTCTCAAGCCGCCTTTAACCGGGCATTTCAACGCATCACAGGTATCACACCTGGTCGTTACAGTCGGGAGCACTCAATGAACAGAGCGGCTCAGGAAGGTGATGAATGAAGAGCGCAGGTATAATCGCTACTTCAAATCAGCCGGAAAGTTCAGGCAGGAAACGTCTTCAGCAATAAATTACCGGCAATCGCCGGGGCATTGTCATAGCGTATAAACGACAACGTCCAAACCCTCTTCAGGTTATAGAGTATATCTATTGTTCCGCCGCTAATTATGGGAACACAAACTCAAATTAGCCATTGCGCACGTATTCGCTAGAGGCGTTTCTTATACAGCAGAACCGGATATCTAACTGAGACAAAACCGTAGCTAAAATAGATTTGTTAGCTTCTCATAAGTTCAATGGGTAAGGACACCTTTATCAGGTTAATAGCATTCTGGCGTTGAGTTACAAGATGGTTTGCCCGCCCGTTTCAGCGGTGAGTTTTATTTAATTGAAGGCAGTTAATTCGCCAGAGAATTAACTTATTCTTCCATGGCCCTTAGATCATCTCAGAAACAGACGCCGCTAATGCCCACTTTTTCGATTTATCAGCCAGCTGACATCACCCGCTACCAGACCAGCACAACATTATCGAGAATGGACATCAGCCTGTTGGGAAAATCTGTAGCCGCAACCAGGAAAAAAGATAATCCGGTTAACCAAATAGACTAATGGAAATCATTTCATTATCAAACAAAATATTCTTAAGTTAAGACAACTCGCATTGAAAACATGCTATATAATTTTGCTACGTTAATGAATGCAAGAACTATTTATTGATGAGCAATAGAGAAAATAAAATCGTTTTAAAATCACCATTGGCCATACTGGCTGGAACATTCCATCTTCGGCAAGTGGTATATTCCCGGAATTAATAATACATTCCGTCATAATATCCCATGTAAACTCAGGATGAAACTGTAATGAATAACTGGTAAAACTGTATCGTATTACTTGACATTTATCCATGGCCGAAAATGCAAGTGCTTTGGCACCATCTGGCAACGACAAAACTGTCTGTTGATGAGATAACCATGCTGAGAAATGAACAGGGATATCTTTTAACAAGATATCGTCAGTGACAGAAATAAGTTTCAGCAAATGTAGCCCCTGTTCAGTTCCTGCGGGATTATAACCTACTTTACCGCCAAGTGCATAAGATAATAAATGGTGACCATAACATACACCCAGTAGCGGATGGTTTTGCTGATGGGCTTTACGTAACCATTTCGCTGTATATTCTACACTGATATCCGGTTCGGTTACCATCCGCCATGAACCCGTAACGATCGTTGCGCTTACAATATTTGCATCAGGTAACACTTCACCTAAGTCAGGTCTTACTATAATAACATCATCTTTTTTCAATGATAACGCGCGAACAAACCAGTCACTCTGTTGTCCCTGAGTCTCCTGAACCGCCTCCGGCGGTTCTCCGATTTGTATAAGTAACAGAGGCCGGTGCATTTTATACCTGGTAAAAATCTATGGTGGAATTCAGTACGGGTCTGATTATACCGGTACGTACAGCAAAATCACCAAATCTCTCTTCTGCAATCCGGTTTTTCGCCCAGTTGGTTATCAACTCACTCAGTTCATCAAAAATACTGTCTATTGCCAGGTTTTGCCGATACATGCGAGGAATTCTTGTACCCTCTTTATTACCTCCGATATACAGATCATATCGACCTAACGCTCTGCCAACGAGTCCAATTTCTGCCAGCATTGCTCTTCCACATCCATTTGGGCAGCCTGTTACCCTGAAAATAATGCTGTCATGTGATATTCCGTTACTAAAGAGTATCTCTTCAAGATGGTCAATACACTGAGGCAATATGCGCTCTGCCTCTGCCATTGCTAACGGACATGTAGGATAAGATACACATGCCATTGAATTCTTTCGTTGCATAGAAAGGCTTTGATCGATCAATCCGTAAAACTGCGCCAGATTATCAATCTCTTCTTTTTTGTCAGGAGATACGCCCGCTATAATAATATTCTGGTTAGGTGTGAGTCTGAAATCTCCATTATGAACCTGGGCAATCTTTGCGAGACCTGTTTTTATCGGCCTGCCAGGCTTATCAATCAGCCGTCCACTCGGAATAAACAGCGTCAGATGGTAGTTGCCATCAACACCTTCCACCCAGCCGATACGGTCTCCACGCTCAGTAAATAAATAGGGTCTGGTTTCGCAAAATTTGATGCCTGCTCTTCTTTCCACTTCAGCCCTGAATACATCAACCCCGACGCGATCAATCGTATATTTTGTTTTAGCATTTCTGCGATTTGTTCTGTTACCCCAGTCGCGCTGTGTGGTCACCACCGCAGCTGCGACCGAAAGCGCCGCATCCGGAGTGATATAGCCAAGCTCACTTGCGAGACGGGGATAGGTACTCTGGTCTCCCTGTGTCATGGCCAGCCCTCCACCGACAAGAATATTGAAGCCTGTCAGTTTATCTCCGTCACTGATTGCCACGAAACTCAAATCGTTTGCATGTAAATCCACATCATTCTGGGGCGGTATCACCACCGCTGTTTTGAACTTTCTGGGCAAATAGCTGTTACCTAAAATGGTTTCATCTTCAGGTCTTTTAATCTTCTCGCCATCAAGCCACACTTCAGCATAGGCGTTTGTTTTTGGTAAAAGGTGTTCCGATATTCTTTTTGCCCATTCATAGGCTTGCTGGTGAATACCTGATTCAACGGGATTTGATGTGCATAACACGTTACGGTTCACATCACCCGCTGTAGCGCGCGAGTCCAGCCCAAGATGATGAAGTAACTGATGTACTGGTTTTATGTTTTGTTTAAGCACTCCGTGCAGCTGTAAAGCCTGCCGGTTGGTGATTCGAATACTACCGTAATTAGTATGTTCAGATGCGAAAGCATCTATTCCCTGCCACTGATGAGGTGTTATGATTCCCCCTGGAAGGCGGACCCTAAGCATAACAGTGTGGAGGGGTTCCAGCATTTGAGCTGTCCGTTCTGCTCGGATGTCGCGATCATCCTGCTGGTACATACCATGAAATCTTATGAGCTGAAAGTTATCCCCTAGAAAACCACCGGTCAGGTTATTTGATAAATCATCTTTTATCGTTCCTCGTAATAAATTACTTTCTTTTTTTAATCTCTCATTATCTGAAAACTTCTCGCTCATGACATTACTCCAAGTATTAATTCATTTTTCCATTAATTTATAATGACTATGAGGGTTGTGAACAATATACAGATACTTAAAATTTGCTTATAACAGATCATATTCCAAAATGCTATTTAATATTCTTCTTTAGTCTAATAACGATGTGCTGTTATCTATGGTATCTGCTTATGATGATACAACTTTAATCAAGATAAGTTTATTTTTTATGGCGATTTTTATTTGATAAACAATAACTGTTATCATTTTTAATGTCTTAGCTGTTCATATTAAATCATTTGTAATGTCTGTATGCTGAGAGAACTTGACAACAGTTCATTATATACCTAATCACATTGAAAAATTTAAATATCACTCAGGTGAAACAGTACATTTATTTAAATATCAAAGAAAACATTAGCGTAACTGATATAGCATTTGTTTTCGGCGTTACAAGACAGTACCTACACCGTAAATTCAAAAAAGAAACTGGACAGAGTATTATGGGCTACATAATTAGTATAAAACTTGATATGGCCGCGGTAGATATTTTAAGTGGGGAGGAAGATTTATTTAATATAAGCGAAAAATACTGTTTTAAAACTTACGATATTTTCTTAAAAGAACTAAAAAAAAGATTTGAAGAGAGGCCTGAGATTTATGACGTTATAGAAACACATGCATATTGCAGGGCAAGTTTATAACATGTGTTCATTGAGATATGTTAAGGTATTTGTTGTTTTTAATCAAAAAAAATAATTTTATGACAGTTTCATGTAGTGTGATTTCCTCATTTTGAGCGAAGTGAACCGGCTTAGATTAACATTCTCGATGCAACCATCATCGGCCAGCTGACAAATTCTGCCGCCGTACGGAGCTCAAAGAAATCGAAGGTGCGCTCGATCACTCGGAGGTATCGCCGAAGCTGATAGTGAAGTGGGGCTGGAAGAGCTGAAGCAGCCTGGAGAGATTGCCGGAGTTCTGAGTCTCCGTCTGAAAAGTGCCCCGTGATCAACAAACTTCGCCCGGCCGTATGTTACCCTAACATAACAAATTTGCCATGTTATAATTCTTTTGTTCTCTTGCTAAGTAAAAGACCTTCTTCTTAGAAGATGGCTTTGGGGAATGCCCTCTGTAAGGGGGCTATTGTCACCTTTCTCTTACTACTCCAGCAATTCCATCTGCTGTTCCTGCGTTTGTTCCATTTTCTCCTGATGCCGCACATATCGTCTGATAATTTCCTCGTTCACATCGACAGTATCTACAAAGTACCCACGTGACCAAAAATGGTTGCCTCATAGTTTCGGTAAGCGTCACATACAGACCGTGTTATCGCTCTCTGAAGGTGAACGGCTCCGTAAACTGTCCGGTTTTGACGTCATAGGACGCCTGTTACTACAAGCGTGAAATCAGCGTGCGGGAATAACATAAGGAGAGGGGGAATGCCTTTGAAGTAAGGAGCAATAGCAATCAATATCATTTGTATTTACTGTTATGCGCGCATGATCGGCTTATTGGCGTTTATATGCACTCTTTTGAACGTCATATATGATCGACCAGTAAAAGGCATAAACAATAATATAATGAGGTATTTGCATGTCTTTCAAAGAGATAACAGGTATTCATGCCATCGCCATATCGGGTGCACCAGGAATTACCAGGACGTTTTGTTATTCATTACTGCCGCTTTGTATTGCCAATGCCGTCAGTATCCAGAGCGCTGTCGCGGCAGAGAGTTCCGATGCAGCCAGTGCCCCCCTCAAAGAGGAGTCGCTGGTAGTCACCGCTGATACCGGCGGTGACAGTACATTCAATTCCGCGCAATCTTATACCGTTCCGGCAACGCGCGCCGGAACCAAACTGAATCTGACCCAGCGTGATATTCCGCAGTCGGTCAGCGTGCTGACGCAGCAGCGCATCAGGGATCAGAACCTTCAAAACGTGGGGGATGCGCTGACGAACGTTACAGGCATTTCGGCCTCACAGAATGACTCCGAGCGCGTGGACTTCTATTCACGTGGTTTCTACATCAACAACTACACCTATGATGACATCCCTTCCACGCAAACCGGCGCGTGGAACTTTGGTGAAACCGACGGTGACTCCGCAATCTATGAGCGCATTGCTGTCGTCCGTGGTTCCACGGGATTAATGACCGGTACAGGTAATCCTGGTGCCGCCATAAACATGATCCGCAAGAAGGCTGACAGCAAAACGTTTGCAGGCAATCTCTCCGCCAGCTACGGCAACTGGGACAATCAGCGCTATGTGACCGACCTGTCCGGACCGCTGAATGACGCCGGCACGCTACGCGGCCGCGTGGTTATCAGTATTCTCTGGAATGCTCGGCGTCACCCTTTTTGGCTTGTTTATGACCCCCGTGTTCTACCTGTTAGCCCGACAAATATCAGGGAAACCACTGCACTCGGCCACTTTACCGGACGCGCCTGAGGAACGGCCGATAACAGAACAGGCTTCAGACTAAAATTTATGGTGACCTTTCAACAGCCGGACATTATATGATGCCCGGCTGTTGAATTTATTTATGTTTAAGGACTTCCGGCACAAGCTTATCAAGGGTAAGTTCAGCAAAGCGGTTCGTAATCAGACGCCTCGCCTCTTCAAGCGTATCACTTATTTCATTGTTAACTGCATCCTCTATCTGGCATTTATCATGCTCAGTCGCCCAGCCTATTGAAAAAAATTCAGTGCTGCCAATAGCGTGGAAAACCTGAAGGTGAGTAATGTCTCCGAGAGGTTTCTGGAGTGTCCAGCCACCTCCATGCCCTTTTTCAGAATGAATGATACCCGCCTGTTTGAGCCCCTGGAAAAGGCGTCTGACCACAACCGGATTCGTATTAATCATCGAGGCTATATCTTCGGAGGTAACGGGATCGCGGATTTTATCCATATGTATCAGCACGTGTAATGCACGGGACAGCCGGTGGTCTTTTCTCATTTTTTATCCTGTTTGCTGCGAAATTGCTTATGAAACTTTCGTTGTTGCATAAGCGGCGCGATTTCATGTATCTTATACTATTACATGAAATCCACACAGAGAGTATTTTTTATGTCATTCGATAATGTGTCAGAACAGTTATGGGTTTGCCTCGTCATTGCACTGATGTCCAGTTGCATTTCAATCACCGTCACGCAGCAGGAAATGTTTCGCCCGTTGCGTGAATGGATGGTCAAAAAAAATGCCATGATAGGCTACCTGTTCAGTTGTTTTTATTGTTTTAGTCACTGGGTGGTTTTTGCCGGTGTTGCAATTTACAGGCCCGTTCTTATTCATTCAGAATTCTGGTTAATTGACCTTGCGGTTACGGCATTCTTTACCATCGGTTTAACGGCTATGTTCAGCGGGATCATTCTGAAAGTAATGAGAAACGCTATCGCCAAAGCAATTGAAGAAAAAGAAATGAAGGACAAGCTGGATTTGTAAATCGAACGGAGCCTGAAAACCTGGTGATGAAAACAGGACGGTTAGCCCGGCAATCTGCGCATATAAATGGCACTACTGCTTTACGCTTTCGCACCAGGTTTTGCGATGTTTTTAAGTTCATCTTCCACGCAGCTCACAGAGGTACATACTGGTTCTTGCTGCCGATGTTGATGTGCCAGCAGGTGTTGCTGACATTTTTGTTACGAACGAAAATCCCACAGGTTATTCAGATATTCTTAATATCAGCATGAACTGTTAGCGTCCTGACGTCTCAGTCCGGTTTACAGTGAACATTTGCGCATGAATACCGACAGTTGCAGATTAGTGTGTCGACGTCGCTGCTTCGAGTTGCGCAGGTTCCATCAGTGCGAATGCTGTGCGCATTTTACGCGCCTCCTCTCCGGGGCTGCGACCAAACAGTCTTTTGAACTCCCGATTGAACTGCGACGCACTTTCGTAGCCGACCCGCGCTGCTGCCCCTGCTGCAGTAGGGGGACAGATGGCCGGACGAATCTGATGACCGCAGGTTTTCACATGATGATGCAGCATGCCCCACCGCTGATTGGTGTGATTATCGGCCCCTGGGATTACAGCTATCAGGCGCTGTCAGATACAGGAGAATGTGTTCTGGCTGTACCGCCAGCCGGGATGGCAAAGGCCGTTGTGGACATCGGTAATTGCTCGGGAGAAACAGACGACAAATTTGCGCGTTTCGGCCTGACCCCCGTTGCCGCGCAATCGATCAGTGCGCCTCTGGTAGATAAATGCCTGGCTAACCTGGAGTGCAGAGTGGTGGATGACAGCCAGGTGCGGCGCTATAACCTGTGGGTGCTGGAAGTTCGGCGGATTTGGCTTGACAGCGCATGGCAGGAACTGCGCCTGCTCCACCATCAGGGCGATGGCCGTTTCAGTGTCGACGGAGAGACGCTTGACCTCAGTGACAGGATGGTAAAATGGCGCGACCTGATGGATTGAATGTTCTGCCATGCTAACCAGAATTGGTTAATGGCGATACATTACCGAACATACCGTAAATGTATCGCCATGAATACAGGCATTCCTCTTCCCCATACCCTGTATGTGGATCATCCGGCAGACTGAGAGAAATTTTTCTAAACTCAATTGGTTAATCAATTAAATCCTTCAAATCCCCGCTTGCATTATGGCTTGAGTAACTGCTGAGCTGCCCGAACAGCGGGTCCCATTGCTGGATATCAAGGTGGGCAATAAGGCCTTCACGTGCAAAAGGGTCCGCACCGATCATGGACTGGACTTCATCGCGCGTCTCAGCCCTGAAAATAAGAAATCCCGCCCGCAGTGGCGTGTTTTTGAGCGGACCGGACGCTAACAGTTTGCCCTGTTCTATCAGACCCTTCAGATAAATCACATGCTCGCGCACAAAGGTATTCCACCCGCCGCCGTCTGGATGGTCCATTCTGACAATATAAATGTGCATCGTTTTCGCTGTCCTGTTCATGAGACAAAAAATAAGCATAATAAGTATTAGCAGTTTTTAAAATTCGCCAATATTGAGTTCTGAAACAACCAGGAGTAGTGAATGCTGGATAAACTTACCGGAATGCGTGCCTTAGTGGTTGTGGTTCAGACAGGCTCTTTTGTCGCGGCCGCAGACAGACTCGGTATGTCGCCTCAGATGGTGGCCCGCCATATCGCCACACTTGAGAAGCAGCTAGAAACGCGCCTGCTTAACCGAACGACGCGCAGGCAAAGCCTGACGCCGGCAGGCTCGCTGTACTACAGGCGTTGTGAAACAATTTTACAGGCCATCGACAGCGCTGACCGGGAAGCAAGCAGTACGAGCGGAGTTCTTGCAGGTACGCTGCGGCTGAATGCGCCGGTAACGTTCGGCCGTTATGTTCTGGTGGATTTTTTGAGCACATTTCTTGAGCTCTACCCGAAAATGCGTATTGAACTTGTTCTTACTGATGACGTTATTAATCCTGCTTCAGAAGATTTTGACCTGGTGATACGAATTGGCGAGCTTGATAAGAAACTCCGGCTTGCGGCAAAACCGTTGCCTGCATACCGATTTATTGCATGTGCTGCTCCTCAATACCTGACAAAGTACGGTCATCCAGAACAACCTTCTGATCTGAAACATCATGAGTGTCTGGTTTTTGCACCCTGGTCTGCGGGGTTAACCCATTACTGGCCTTTTGCCAGCACTGAAGGTCCTGCTGAAGTGATGGTAAACTCTCGCCTGGCGATTAACGACTGGGGAGCAATCCTTGAGGCGGCATTAAGAGGCACAGGTGTGCTGATTGGTTATGAAAAAGAGCTCAGGCGACTGATCAACAGGGAAAAACTCGTTCCTGTCCTGGAGAACTTCACTATTCCCTCACGGGAAATGCATTTGCTCTACGACCCTTCACGGGTAAATGAAAGCCGGTATCAGGTATTTATTGACGAAATGATTGATTATCTTAGCTAATTACCCTGGAAGTTCTGAAAGAACTATCATCGCTGCCTCAGGTGTCATTGCTTACTGTCAGACTCACACAGTTGATTGAGTTCTAACCCGGTCCAGCATAGCTAAGGTTTTTTTACAGAAGTAACCAGTTAATTATTACCGTCAGTTAATATCCTGAAGACCCACGCAGGTCTCGTTTAATCCTGATAGTCTGTTTCAAAAAAAATGCAAGCATGTCTATCTCTTGTAATCTTACAGCGAACCTGCAATTTTATTCTGGAGCAAAAAATGGAGCTACGCCATTTACGCTATTTTATCACCGTTGCCGAGCATAAAAGCATTCGCCTGGCCTCTCATTATCTTCACGTCACTCAGCCCGCTATTTCCCGGCAAATACAGGACTTAGAAACTGAAGTTGGGGTCAAACTCTTTATTCGTCATCCTCGCGGTCTTACTCTCACCCTGGCGGGTGAAGCGTTTTATCGTGATATCAAAAAAATGCTCGCTGGACTGGATCTTTCTGTTGAACAGGCGCAGCGCATCGCCAGCGGTTTTGACGGGCATCTGCGACTTGGATTTGTGGAAAACAGCAGCTGGGATGGGATTGTACCTTCCACGCTGCGTCACTTTAAGCAGGTTGTGCCGCGGGCAACGCTTGAACTGATTCCGCTGAACACGCCGGAGCAGATTGCATTGATTGAAAAGGGCGAGCTCGATGGCGGTTTTGTTTATGGGTTTGGCGTCATGTCTGAACAGTGTCAGTTTAAAACGTTGTATCAGTACGATATTCGCTTAGCGCTGCCAAAAGCATGGCCGGTTGAGGATAATCTCGACGTTATATCGCTACATCGGGTGGCGCACTTACCGTTTATCACCTCCTTCCGCCGGGTCTATCCCGCCTATTACGATCACGTTATGGCCGCCTGCCACAGCATGGGAATTACCCTTAACGTGGTACAGGAAGCGCAAACAGAGTCCGCAATACTGGCGCTGGTCAATGCCGGTATTGGCGTCGCCCTGGTTAATTCCGCCACTATTTCACGTCTTCCGGTAGGGGTGCGACTAGTCCGTTTGTCAGATCTAAGTATTATGATGCCATTAAAATTCGCATTTCTGGCAGAAAATAACTCTCCGCTGGTGAAACGATTTTTAGATTCACTCCATGAGTCATTAAATATCTTACATTATCCTTAGTGATGCTTTTAAAGCATCACCATGAGTACTATTAAGAACTTTTATTGATTCGACGGCTAAATTCATACTGAGGCCCATCCGCAAACGACCTGAATCAGGAGTGTTAGATGACCTCACCACGTTCGCTTATCAGTGCCACCGTCGATTTTGATAAAGAGGGATTTCAAACCGGCGTGCTGATGCTTCCTTATTCGCACAACACCTCCGCCTATGGGCGTATTCCCGTTCCGATCGCCGTCCTGAAACAAGGGGAAGGTCCAACGGTCCTGATGACCGGGGGTAACCATGGCGATGAGCTGGAAGGACCCGTCGCGTTGATGAAAATTATCCAGGAAATGGCAGCCTGGAAAATTAATGGCAGAATTATTGTGATTCCGGGGCTTAATTTCCCGGCATTTCAGCAGGGTACACGCACTTCTCCGATCGATAATGGCAACCTGAACCGAATGTTCCCCGGGAAGCGGAACGGCAGCCTGACGGAAATGATCGCGCATTATGTTGATACGGAATTATTTCCGCTCGCCGACATTATTTTAGATATGCATGCCGGCGGTGCATCATTTAACCATGCGCCGGTGTTATTAGCCGCGCTGCCGAAAAACGCGGCCCAGCATCGCGACTACATCAAGCTCGTTAACGCTTTCAATGCGCCGACGACCATGATCATGGATCTGCTGGGAGAAGATCGTACATACGGCGCTGCTGCGGAACGTCACGGAAAGCTTTTTCTCTGCGGTGAGTTTGGGGGCGGTGCCTCCTGTAACCCGGATAATCTGCAGATTGTCGAGAGTGGGCTGAGACGCGTTTTACAGGCATCAGGGGTCACGAAGCATGCCCCCGTCGCCTCACAAAATGAGACGCGACTGATGAAGGTAGGCGGCGCCGGACATTATCTATTCTCTGCCGGGCGAGGGGTGTTTGAGCCCTGTTTTAAACTTGGCGATCGCGTTAAACAGGATCAGCTTGCCGGGCGACTCTATAACCTCGATGCCCCCTGGGAACCGGCAAAAGAGCACTATTTTTCCGGGACCGGAGAGGTTATGGTCACGCGCACGTTTTCTCATGTCGTCGCCGGTGATTGTATTGCGGTGATCGCTTCGCCTGCCACCTGGTATTAATCCGCTACGAGAGCATTCCCGATGAATATTCGATCCGGTGCTAGTCAAGAGGGGACCACGGTGGGCGCATGCGCCTACCCTGTTGGGTTATTCCTCGCCTGCTTTGCCTTTTCCTATCTCGATCGTCAAATAATGAGTATCCTGGTTGAGCCATTAAAGGCTACTTTACACATTTCAGATATTCAGATAGGTATACTTCAGGGGTTCTCTTTTACCCTTTGCTATGCTACCGCCGGGGTGATTATTTCCCGAATGGTGGACAGCGCCAATCGGGTAAGATTAATTGCGGTGTGCGTGGCCATTTGGGCATGTTCAACGATGTTGTGCGCTACCGCCGGTAGCTATACGGAGCTGTTGATCTGGCGCGGTGGAACGGCTATAGCGGAGGCCGCTCTGAGTCCGGCCGTGTTGTCGCTGTTCGCTGATATGTTTATTGCCAGCCGTTTAACTCGCGCTACCGGAATCTTTATGCTGGGCCCCTATATTGGCAGCGGCCTGGCACTCACCGGAGGCGGAATGTTGTTGGGGTGGTTAACCCGCGAAATGGGCCATATGCCCGGTTTGGCGGCAATGCATCCCTGGCAATGGGTCTTTTTAATCGTCGGGTTACCCGGCATATTACTCTCCATATTGGTTTTTTTCACCGTAAGTGAACCCGCCCGGCGGAATCATCAGGCGAGTCAGACGTCGGTGGAAAAGGGAACGCCTGCGTTCCGCGACGTACTTAACGAACTGCTGGTGAAGAACCGTTTTTGTTTGCCTTTTTATTTTGCCTACACCTGCCTCATTATGCTGTTTTATTCGCTGACGGCCTGGTTCCCGACGGTCATGATGCGGCACTTTACTCTCACGGCGGGCTATGTTGGGCAAATTACCGGACCGGTATATATGTGCGCGGGGGTTGTCGGGGTTCTGCTGGCCGGGAAATTAGTGCGCGCGGCGCTACCGGCAAACCTGCTGCGAGACTCGCTCAAAGTGTCTGCTTGCGCGTGCGGATTGTTGATTATTTTCTCCGTACTCGCCTCTTGTATGCCATTTTCTGCGGCGATTATTTTTTATGCCATAACGCTGTTCTGCGCCAGCATCACCATGGCGCTGGCCCCCATTCCGTTACAAATAGCGATCCCCAACAGAATGCGCGGCCGCGCGATTTCCCTGCTGGTTTTTATGACTAATCTGTTGGGCGGGGGCATTGGGCCGTTTCTGGTCGGATATTTAAGCCAGAAATTTCACGGAATTGACAATGCGCTTGGTTTGGGGCTGGCGATAGTGAGCGTCAGCGCGGCAACGGCTGCGACCCTGTTTTATACTCTTGCCATGAAGCGCAGTGCTACAGCTGTCAGCCATGATTAATGATGTGTTTATCAAAAGGATGCCACCGATGTCTACCCCCGCTTCTTATCGTCTCGGAAATGTGGTTATTACCCGAATTACTGAGCAGCTTTTTAGCATGCCGCTGGCTAAATTATTGCCGGATGCCGCAGGCGTTCGTTTTCCTGCGGGGATGAACGCGCAAACGCCGATCGAAATGAGCGTACATAGCTGGTTAATCGACTCGCCGCAGGGCCGGATACTGATTGATACGGCGACCGGCAATGGCAAGAATCGGCCATTTAGCCCCTTGTTTCATCAGCTCTCTTCGCCATGGATGGAAAATTTGAAACAGATGGGTATTCAACCCGATGATATCGATTATGTGCTGCATACCCATTTACACACCGATCATGTCGGCTGGAACACCCTCTGGGATGGAGAAAAATGGCGGCCTGCGTTTATCAACGCGACATGGGTTTGTTCTCAATCTGAACTCAACTTTGTCTCATCTCCGGCAGCAGCCGCGCGCAAAATGGTATTTGATGACAGCATTTTGCCGATTGTTGAGAGCGGCCGTCTGGTGACCGTACCGGATTCCCCGACGGAATTTCTCCCGGGGATCCTGTTTTACCCTACTCCGGGGCATAGCGTCGGTCATATGAGCATTGCCGTTGAAACGGCAGAGGGAACGGCGATTTTTTGTGGCGACCTGATGCATACTCCGCTGCAGGTGTCTCATCACGCCCTGAGTTCCGTATTTTGCAAGGATAGTTTGCAGGCGAATCAGTCCCGGAAGTGGTTCTTAAACTTTGCCGCCGAACGTCAGGCGACGGTATTCACAAGCCACTTTTCAGCAAGTTCTGTGGGGCACGTTACCGGCACAGAAGAGGGCTTCGTGTGGGAATTTGAACGGTAAAATAGAAGGGCCTTAAATATGTGCCTCGCCTTTGCACAGCGCCAGCGGGGCACTGCGGCTTTACCTTGAGGGCCGCGTGAGTACGTTTTTTAGCCTACGGGCGAGCGTTCGCCGCCCGTACCTGCGCCGATTACTTCCCGTTAGCTTCAGCGATCCTCAGCGCGTCGTCGAGGAAATGAACCGCATTACGCAGAGCCTGGTCGGCTTCGGGTAACGTCCCGGCTAACAGATGCCAGACATGAAACATTCCCGGCCAGACCTCTAGCGACGTGCGTACCCGCGCCTCGCCCAGATTGGCTGCGAGACGGATCGCATCGCTGATGCATGACTTCATTTTCACCGATCTGAATCAGGATCGGCGCCAGATCGTGAACATCTGCAAAAACGGGAGACGCATCAGGATGCGTAGGTAGTTCACCCGCGAGGAAGGTGCGCGCGAGGATATTGAGAAACGCCACGCGGCAGAGCGGATCTATCCCATCGCGCACCGTTGCGGAAAAACCGCTGTGCGTGAGGTTTGCCCATGGGGAGATGGCGACTCCCGCCACCGGTAACGCAATACCTGCGTCGCGGGCCTTACGCATCATGGTCACCACCATTGCTCCGCCAGCAGAATCACCGACCAGAACGAGTTTTCGCGGATCGCTACCGCAGGCCAGGAGGGCGCGATAGGCAGAAAAAACATCGTTTATTGGCACCGGGAACGGGAAGTCAGGCGCCTGGCAGTAGGCCGGGGTGTAGACTTTTGCCTTCAGCTGGCTGGCGAGACGTCCCGTAAGGCCGCGGTAGGCTTCTACGCCTCCGTGAACGTAACCGCCGCCGTGGATATAAAGGACAGTACGGTCTGTCTCAACATCGTCTGGCGTCGCGCAGAGGGCGGGGGTGGATCCCAACATTGTTGTATTGTAGGAAACGCCGCGGATGGCCGGAAAGAGATTAAGCATGCCATGCATATATTGCCTGCGAACCTCGGGCCACTCGGTTTCCGTCTCGCCATACAGTTTCTTCACCACGGGGGCGGCGGCGGTGATCCAGCCATCAAGTGCGTTTTGTGCCTGTTCCGGGAGCATTCTCTTACCTCTTGGTTTATTATTCGACAATAATGATGTTACGACTTTAATTAGCGAATATGTTTCCCTTATGAGAGCGGCAAAAGTCCCGAAACGAAATCCGTTAACATCCGAACTCGATCTCCGGGCGATCCGGATATTTGTCGCCGTAGCTGAGGCTGGCAGTTTCGTCGCGGGAGGGGCATCAGTGGGACTGACGCGTTCTGCGGCGGGAAAAGCGCTGTCCCGTCTTGAAGACTACCTGGGGACCCGGTTGTTTCATCGCACAACAAGAAGGCTTTCCCTCACAACGGAAGGTCATGAATTTTATTCCCGCTGCTTACAGATAATCGAAGATGTGCAAGAAGCCGAAGCCAGTATCCGGCATGACCATCCGCTTCCCCGTGGCACGCTTCGGCTAACGGTTTCCGAAGGATATGGCAAAGCGATAGTGATTCCGTTTCTGGGCTCGTTGCTGGCCACATCGCCCGAACTGAGCGTTGAGGTCAATAGAACTGTATGACGCTGATGTCTCACCGGCGCTGGTCTCGAAGGTCACCGACGCCGTGATGGGGCAGGTTAGCGAATGGCAGAATCGTCTACTGGATGCAGTCTATCCCATTGTTTATTTTGACTGTATCGGCCTGAAAGTCCAGCAGAACAGTCGCGTTATCAATAAATTCGTGTTCCTGCCGCTGGGTATCAATATCGAAGGCCAGAAAGAGCTGCTGGGTATCTGGCTGGCCGAAAACGAGGGCGCGAATTTCTGGCTAAATGTGCTGACAGAACTAAAAAACCGCGGCCTGAACGACATCCTCATCGCCTGTGTCGGCGGTCTGAAGGGCTTCCCGGACGCGATCAACACAGTGTATCCGGAAGCCCGCATCCAGCTGTGCATCGTGCGTATGGTGCGCAACAGCCTGCGGTTCGTCTCCTAGAAGGACTACAAAGCCGTCACCCACGACCTGAAAGCCATCTATCAGGCCCCGACGGATGACGCAGTGAAGAAGGGGCAATCCAGGCAGCGTCACAAAAATGGACGATGCCGCTGAGGGACTGCCGTATGGCGATGAGCCGCTTTATTATCGAGTTCGGTGATCGCCTGGACGGTCACTTCTGAGAAAAGGCATTTACACAGAATCGTGTACTGGGTCCAATGGACTTGTACAGGCCCGTTACCGGACTTGCTTCAGTGCCAGTGCAGCGGCGGCTGTGCGGTTATCCACGCAGAGTTTTCGATACACCAGTTCCAGATGCTTGTTGACGGTACGCGGACTGAGCTCCAGGATTTCACCGATCTCTTTATTGCTTTTACCGCGCGCAATCCACAGCAGCACTTCAGCCTCTCGCTGCGTCAGCTTCAGCCTGCTGCGCAGAGCGTCCGTTTCCTGCCCGTCCGTTTGCTCAACCACCTCTTCAAGGCGCAGCAGATACTCATTATCTGCCGTCTGGCGCGACCAGAATACCCTGACGGGCAGCGACAACAGTGAAAGGTCGAGGGGATGCATCACGGCCTGCGCGTTGCTCAACCAGCTGAGCAAACGCTGCACCACCGCCCGGCTCGGCTGGAAATCCGCATCACAGCAGGTTTTAATCAGTTGCCAGGCATTCGGCGTTGCCCACAGCAGCTTGCCTTCAGCGCTAAAAACGCACAAAGACTGGCCCACAAAATCCATCGCATTCCACGCGCTGGCGGTCAGTCTGGAATTTCGCAAATGGGTGCGCATTCGCACCAACAACTCTTCAATGCGGATAGGTTTCACCACATAATCCACGACGCCCGCATCAAACGCGTTCACAATGTTTTCTGTTTCGCTCAGACCGGTCATAAAGATAATCGGCGTATAGCGCAGCCCCGGACTTTCCCGCAGGCAGCGGCTGGTCTGATAGCCGTCAAGGTGCGGCATAACTGCATCCATCAGGATAATATCCGGCGTGATCTGCCGCGTGACCGACAGCGCCTGATTCCCTTCCAGCGCCACCAGAACGGTAAAACCCGCCTCGTCCAGATTATCATTCAGCATGCTGACCGTATTGATATCGTCATCAACAATCAGCACGGTGGGTTTAGAGGCTGTCATCTCGATCTCCTGCGGATCTGTTCAGGTTACTGACTATTTCATCAAAGCGAAAACGCCCTGCCAGCTCTTCTAACTGCTCAGCCTCGGCCAGACCGATCTGCCCTTCGTCGCGCATACGGCTCAACAGTTCCCGAAAGCCCCTGACGTAGCCCAGGCTGGCCGCCTCAATCAGCTCGCGGCGGTGCTGCGCAGACAGCGTAGCTTTTGCCGCCGTGCCCGCCACGCGGGCCACGGTGGTGCCCTCGCGGATCCAGTCAAGGTTCAACATTTCACCCATATTCTCCAGCAGCAGGGTCATCTGCACCGGTTTGACCAGGTAGCGAACCTCACCGCGGTTTTTAATCTGCCGCCACTTACCCTCATCGGCCTCAGCCGAAACCATCATCACCGGCTGCAGGTCTCCCCGGGAGCGCAACCTGTCCAGCAACTGCCAGCCGGACATTCCCGGCATGGCCACATCCAGCAGCCAGATATCCGGCACCATCTCCACGCTCAGCTGCATGGCCGCCGCCGCGCTGCTGGCGGTGTGTACAATAAAGCCCAGCGGAGTCAGCAGATCGTTCATCAGCAGACGGTGTGATTCGTCATCGTCAACCACCATCACCCGCCGTCGCGGCCCGCTGTAACCGGCCACCGGTGCCGCCTCCACCGGTACATAGCTTACCCCACTGTGGCTGGGCAGCATCAGGCTGAGCTTGAAGGTGGTGCCGGCACCGCGCACGCTTTCGACCTGCAAATCGCCGCCCATGATATAGGTCAGCAGGCGGGTGATGGTCAGGCCCAGCCCGGTTCCCACCCGGCCGCTGTCTTCGGATACCCGTTCAAAGGGTTTGAAAATGCGTTCTAGATTGGCTTCATCAATACCGATCCCCGTGTCGTGAATCGAGAAAAAAGCCACTTCGCTACGGTACTGAAAATCCAGCGTCACATCGCCACGATCGGTGAATTTTATCGCATTGGACAACAGGTTGATCAGGAGCTGGCGCAGGCGCTTTTCATCGGTCATCACCACGTCCGGCAGCCAGTGCGGGGGGTTGTAGTTAAAGGTCAAGCCCTTGTCGCTGGCCTGCTGATCGAACATTGCCACCAGCTGCTGCACCAGTTCGCCAATGCGTACCCCTTCGCGATGAATCTCCAGCTTGCCGGCTTCGATTTTTGAGATATCGAGCAGGCCTTCAATCAGGTTAGCCAGGTGTTCCCCGCTGCGGCGAATAATACCAATGCCGCGCTTTCGCGCCGGGGGGATGTCATCGGCTTTTTCCAGCAGTTGTGCATAGCCGAGCATGGCATTCAGCGGCGTACGCAGTTCGTGGGTAATGCCGGTCAGATAGCGGCTTTTCGCCAGATTGGCCTCATCTGCGGCCTCTTTAGCCTGCTTCAGCTGCCCGTCGGTCGCCTCGTGGGCGATAATTTCCTTCAGCAGCCGGTCGCTTTGCAGGCGCAGTTCTTCCTGCGCAATCTGGCGACTTTTATTGGTCAGCACAAACAGCCAGGTGGTGATCCCGGTGACAATCAGCAGAATGAAGAAGACCTTCCACAGCGTGGCGGCCAGCAGTTCCGCCTCACCGGAAAACGCGGTGCGCATTTGCACAAAAACCAGCATCAGCAGAATACCGATGACCGAACTGAACAGCAGCAGAATGCTGAGGAAGCTCCAGACTCTGGGATCGATCGCCCGCAGCATTTTTCCCCGCAGGAAATATCCCAGAAAATTAAACAGCTGCTCGCCATAGCGCGCCTGAGGTTTGCAGGCATCGTTACACTGTACATCCAGTGAACAGCAGAGCGAGCAGATACTGCCCTGATAGAACGGGCAGTAGCTCATTTCCGGTTTCTCGAAATGGTTGCCGCAAATGCAGCACTCATCAACAATTGCCTTCACGGGGGAGCGAGCCAGATAGTAACGGCCCCCGGTCAACCAGGCAATCAGCGGCGCAGCGAGAAACGTCACCAGCAGCGACAGCAGCGAGGCATAAGCATGGGCAATCGGGCCGAACCAGCCCATCAGTGCCGACAGCCCGCAGAGCATCGCCAGGCACATTGACCCGATGCCAACCGGATTGATGTCATACAGATAGGCGCGGCGAAACTCGATCTCGCGTGGCCGAAGCCCCAGCCATTTGTTCAGCGTCAGATCCGCCACCACGCTGCCAAGCCAGGCGGTGGCCGCAACGGCATAAATGCCCAGGATATCCTCAAAAACCCGGTAAACGCCCAGCTCCATCAGCAGCAGGGCGATGCCCACGTTGAAAAAGAGCCACACCACCCGTCCCGGATGCCGATGGGTCAGGCGCAGGAAGAAATTTGACCAGGCGATGGAACCGGCATACGCATTGGTGACGTTAATTTTCAGTTGGGAGAGCACCACAAAGATCCCGGTCAGTGCCAGCATCGTTGACGATGAACTGGTGACGTAGCTGAAGGCCACCATATACATATGCGTGGGTTCCACGGCCAGCTCGGTGCCAAATCCGTTCTCGTAGGCCAGCACGGCCAGGAAGGACCCCAGCATAATTTTCACGGCGCCAATCACGATCCAGCCTGGCCCTGCGGCTATTACCCCGCACCACCATTTCCAGCTTTTTCCCGGCTGTGGCGCAGGCAGAAAGCGCACCTGGTCAACCTGCTCGCCGACCTGGCTGACCAGCGACAGCAGAACGGAACAAATGGCGCCAAGCTGGAGCAAATCGAAAGACCCGTTCGCCGACATAAACCCCTGATAGTGGGTCCAGCGGGTCACTGCTCCGCTGTCACGCAGCAGGATCATCACAAACGGCAGCAGCTGCAGCAGCAGCCAGCACACGTGCGTAAACTGCTGAAAACGCGATATAAATGTAAAACCCCAGGTGACCAGCGGTATCACCACCACCGAGCCGATCAGATAGCCGACGTGCAGCGGTAGCCCAAACAGCATATTCAGCGCCATCGCCATAATCGCCGCTTCAAGGGCAAAGAAAATAAAGGTGAAAGAGGCATAAATCAGCGAGGTGACGGTTGAACCCAGGTAGCCAAATCCCGCCCCGCGCGTCAGCAGATCGATATCCAGGCCGTTGCGGGCCGCCGTGACCGCTATCGGCATTGACAGCAGAAAGATGATCAGACTGACCAGCAGCACGGCAAGTACCACATAGCTGAAACCATAGGTCAGCGTCAGCGCCCCTCCGATGGCCTCGAGCGCAAGAAAGGTGATCGCACTGAGTGCGGTCATCACCACGCGCCCTGCACTCCAGCGCCTCGCCGAAAGCGGCGTGTAGCGCAGAGCAAAATCCTCGAGTGTCTGGTTGGTCACCCACTGGTTGTACTGTCGTCGGGACTTGAATGCTTTTTGCTGAACGGTCATCGTCGCCCCTTTTTCCTGCCCTGAAGCCTGATTTACTGGGGAGTTAACTCCGCCTGTTGCTCAACGTCTTTCGCCTGCGTGCCCCTGAAAATAGCGATCCGGGGCCGTTATTCCAATACGTCAAATGACGTAGTGACTGCGTCACCTGACGCATAGAGCGGATGCGTCACTGTCCGGCATGATGGCACTCGCTGACGAGATTACACACAACCGATGATGAGGGCCACCATGAACGACTACGCACTTTCTCCACTGCCGCCGGATAAAACACATCCCGCCCGCCGCTTTCTCACACGCTGTGGGCTACAGGCAAAACTTCTGGCTGCCGCCAGTCTGATGTTCGCCGTGCAGGCCGCAATGGCTGCCCCGGAAACCGCTGCGGTAAACAGCAGCGGACTGGCGGTGACCGATAGCAGTGTCAAAGTGGGGATCCTGCATTCTTCAACCGGCACCATGGCAATCAGTGAAACCGGATCGATCCAGGCGGAGAAACTGGCGATTGAACAGATCAACGCCAGCGGCGGCGTGCTGGGACGCAAGATTGAGTTCGTGCAGGAAGATGGCGCCAGCGACTGGCCGACCTTTGCGGAAAAGGCCCGCAAGCTGCTGGTCAGCGACAAGGTTGCTGCTATCTTCGGCGGCTGGACATCCGCATCGCGTAAAGCCATGCTGCCCGTTCTGGAGCAGTACAACGGCATACTTTACTACCCCACCTTCTATGAAGGGCTGGAGCAGTCACCAAACGTCATCTACACCGGCCAGGAAGCCACTCAGCAGATCATTTCAGGCATCGACTGGGTGGTCAAAAACAAGCATGCCAAATCGTTCTATCTTCTCGGTTCTGATTATATCTGGCCACGTACCGCCAACAAAATTGCCCGTCATCATATTGAAAAGTTGGGTCTTAAGGTGGTCGGGGAAGACTACTACCCGCTGGGCAATACGCAATTTAACTCGGTGATCAACAAAATCAAGCTGAAGAAACCCGATGTGATTTACGCCATTGTAGTAGGCGGCTCTAACGTGGCGTTTTACAAACAGCTAAAAGCCGCAGGAATCGATATGTCGCAGGAGAAACCGCTGCTGTTGACCATTTCGGTGACGGAAGACGAAATTCGCGGCATTGGCGGTGAAAATATTGCAGGCGCTTACGCCTCAATGAAGTACTTCCAGAGTATGGATAACCCCGCTAACCATGCCTTTGTTGCCGCGTTTAAAAAACGCTGGGGTGATGACATGGTCATCGGCGATGTGACTCAGGCAGCCTATCTTGGCCCGTGGTTGTGGAAGGCTGCAGTAGAGAAAGCCGGCTCCTTTGATATCGATAAAGTTCGCAAGGCCTCGCCGGGTATTGAACTAAAAGATTCTCCTGAAGGCTACGTTCGCATCCACAAAAACCATCATCTCTGGTCTAAAACGGTCATTGGTCATGCCAGAGCCGACGGGCAGTATGACGTGATTTATCAGACGCCTGAACTGATCGAACCCAACCCTTTCCCGAAAGATTAACCGCACTCCCCGCTGAAAGCGGGGGAACGTTCCAGCGCACTGGGGGTATGACATGTTCAGTGATTACAGTTTTGCCGATCTCGCATCCATTGTGGTGATGCAGGGATTTGCAGGTCTCAGCCTGTTTGCCGTTTTTGTTCTGATGTCGCTTGGGCTGGCGATCATTTTTGGTCAGATGGGTGTAATTAACATGGCCCACGGCGAGTTTATGATCCTTGGGGCCTATGTCACCTGGCTGACCGGAAAGTTTTTCAGCAGCTACCTGCCTTCATTGTTTAGCCTCTATTTTTTTGTGGCGATTGTGCTGGCCTTCCTCTGCACCGCCGCGCTCGGCTCGCTGGTGGAGAAGGTGCTGATCCGCCACCTCTACAAGCGACCGCTGGATACGCTGTTGGCCACATGGGGCCTCAGTCTGATTATGCAGCAGTGCTACCGTTCCGCTTTTGGCCCACGTGAAGTTGGCGTTGACCTGCCGGAGTGGCTGATGGGTTCCTACCGTTTCGCCGACAACATTGATATTCCGATTAACGGCGTTTTTGTTCTGCTGCTGACTGCCGTGATTACCGCCCTCGTCGGCTGGCTAATGTACCGTTCCGCCTTGGGATTAAAAGTGCGGGCCGTGGTCCTTAACCGACCGATGGCCAGCGCGGTCGGAATCAACACCGCCCGCATCGATAACCGCACCTTCGCACTGGGCTGTGGCATCGCCGGGATTGCCGGAAGCGCCTTCACAATGATCGGTTCGACAGGCCCGACCGCCGGTCAGCAGTACATCGTTGATACCTTCCTGGTGGTGGTGTTTGGTGGCGCGCAGAGTCTAATCGGAACTCTGGCTTCCGCTTTTGCGATTTCCCAGTCGCAGTCCACGCTGGAGTTCTTCCTAAGCGGTTCGATGGCGAAGGTCATCACACTGCTGATCGTTCTGGGGATCCTGCTGCTGCGTCCGCAGGGCCTGTTCGCCAGCCGCGTGCGTCGTTAGGAGCCGAATAATGAAACAACTTAAACCGTATCCGTTTGTTGGTCTTGCCCTGCTGGCACTCCTGCTACTGGTGATCATGCCGCTGGTGCTGGATATCTTTCGCCTGAATCTGATGGGGAAATATCTGACTTATGCCTTCGTAGCGGTGGGGCTGGTGTTGTGTTGGGGTTATAGCGGCATTCTCAGCCTGGGACAGGGGGTATTTTTTGGTCTGGGTGGGTATTGCATGGCGATGTTTCTGAAGTTGGAAGCCTCGACCCCGGCCGATACCCGAATGCAAACCACGCCCGGTATTCCTGATTTTATGGACTGGAACCAGCTGACTGCCCTGCCCTCATTCTGGTATCCATTCCATTCATTCGGGTTGACGCTGCTGGCCATTCTCATCGTCCCGACGTTTTTTGCCTGGATCCTGGGCAGTGCCATGTTCCGGCGGCGCGTCGGCGGCGTGTACTTTGCCATCATAACCCAAGCGATTTCAGCCATTCTGACCATCCTGATTATTGGTCAGCAAGGCTACACCGGCGGGATCAACGGCATCACCGATCTGCGCACTCTGCTTGGCTGGGACATTCGCACCGACAGCGCGCGCTACCTCTTGTATTTCGTCAACGCCGGTCTGCTGATGCTGGTCCTGATGGCCGGTTACTTTATCGTTAACAGCAAGTTTGGCCGGCTCATGGTCGCCATCCGCGATAAAGAAGATCGGGTACGTTTTTCCGGTTACGACGTGGCCAGCATCAAGACGGTGGTGTTCTGCATCAGCGCGCTGTTCTCCGCCTTGGGCGGCGCCATGTTCACCCTGCAGGTCGGCTTTATGTCGCCGGGATTTATCGGCACTGTGGCGTCCATTGAAATGGTGATTTTCTGTGCGGTCGGCGGCCGGGGTTCCCTGCTGGGTGCCGTTTTTGGGGCCTTAATCGTCAACGCAGCCAAAAGCCGTATATCAGAAAGTTTCCCGGAACTGTGGACCATCGCAATGGGAATGTTGTTTATCGGCGTGGTACTGGTGTTCCCCAAAGGGCTGGCTGGGATTTATCAGCAGCATGTTCAGCGGCGGTTGGCGAAATATATTCGGGGAAAAACAGCAAGAAAAAGCTGGAATAAATCGAAGGCGAATTCGGGAGCGGCAAAATGAAAAAATCCAACCGGGAAATTATCCTCGCCGTAGAAGGGCTGACGGTGTCATTTAACGGATTTAAAGCAGTGGATGATTTTTCCATGTACATCGATGAAGGGCAAATATACGTGATCATTGGCCCCAATGGGGCTGGAAAAACCACAGTACTGGATCTTATTTGCGGAAAAACGCGGCTGACCGGCGGCAGCATTAAATTTAAAGATAAAGAAATCAGCAGAATGAAAGAAAACAAAATTGTGCAAACCGGCGTGGGTCGGAAATTCCAGAACCCATCGATTTATGAAAACCTGACGGTATTTGAAAATCTGGAGCTGTCATGTCCAAAAGGGAGAAGTGCATTTGGTGCGATGTTCTTTCGCCGCACCGATGAGGTTATTCAGGCCGTCAGACATGTCGCTGAGGAAATATTCCTGACTGATTTCCTCGATGTACAGGCCGACCTGCTGAGCCACGGGCAAAAACAGTGGCTGGAAATCGGCATGCTGCTGATCCAGAACCCCAGCCTGCTGATGCTGGATGAACCGGTCGCCGGTATGTCGGTGAACGAGCGGGAAAAAACGGCACTTCTGCTGCGCAAAATTGCAGCACGACGCTCGGTCCTGGTAATCGAACACGATATGCAGTTTGTCGAAGATATCGCCGACCACGTCACAGTGATGCATCAGGGCAAGGTGCTGTCGGAAGGCAGCATCAGCAAGGTCAAAAATGACCCGCGCGTCATCGATGTTTATCTGGGCCACTGAGGAAAAACCATGCTGAATCTAACCGATTACGCTGTCTCCTACGGCCAGAGCCAGATTATACAGGGGCTGAATCTGTCGATTGCACCGGGTGAGATTGTGGCACTCGTGGGCCGCAACGGCATGGGCAAAACCACGCTGATGAAGTCGCTGATTGGCATGATCGAAAGCCGATCGGGACACGTGTTATTTGACGGTAGCGATATTATTTCGCTGACCAGCCATGAGCGCGTGCATCGCGGATTAGGTTTTGTGCCGCAGGGGCGTATGGTCTTTGCCACCATGACCGTTGAGGAAAATATCAGAACCGGCATGAAATCCGCTAGGGACACGCGCGTGCCAGACCTTCTGTATGACTATTTCCCGGCGCTGTGGGATTTACGTAAACGCATGGCCGGAAATTTATCCGGTGGCCAGCAGCAGCAGCTGGTTATGGCCCGCGCGCTGGCCGGGCAACCCAAATTACTGTTGCTGGATGAACCAACGGAGGGAATACAACCCTCCATTATTAAAGAGATGGCGAAAATACTTCGCCGCATTCGTGACCAGGAAGGCCTGACTATTTTGGTCTCTGAACAGGTATTAAGTTTTGTTCTGGATGTATCCGACAGGATCGTGGTGATGGAAAAGGGACGCATCGTACATCAGGAACAACGTGAACATGCCGATCGCGAAAAGATCGCATCTTATCTTGCCGTTTAAACTTTTAATTCACTCACAATGAGAGGTCTATTATGGGTAGCACCGGAAGTGTCAGTTCCTGGGATGAAGCGTTATTAATTGCCGCCATTCAGTATCCTGTCCCGGTTATTAAAGGGCCGGAGGATATTCAGGTTCAGGTTGATAAGATCTGTAAAGCTGTTGACTCCACTAAAGCCGGCTATCCCGGTCTGGACGTTATCGTTTTCCCTGAATATTCAACCCAGGGGCTGAATACCAAAATCTGGACATATGATGAGATGCTGTTAACTCTCGACAGCCCGGAGATTGGGCAGTTCAAAGAAGCATGCATTCGCAACCGTATCTGGGGCGTGTTCTCACTGATGGAGCGCAACGAAGACCCCACCTTACCGCCCTATAACACCGCGATTATCATCAACGATCGCGGCGAGATCGCCCTGCACTACCGTAAACTGCAGCCGTGGGTGCCGATTGAGCCCTGGATGCCGGGGAATATGGGCATGCCGGTCTGTGACGGGCCCAAAGGTTCACACCTGGCGGTCTGTATTTGCCACGACGGCATGTTCCCTGAACTGGCGCGCGAAGCCGCCTACAAAGGCTGTAACGTTTACATCCGTATTTCCGGTTACTCCACCCAGGTAAATGACCAGTGGATTTGGACCAACCGTACCAACGCCTGGCAGAATCTGATGTACACCGTGTCCGTTAACCTCGCCGGTTACGATGAAGTGTTCTACTACTTTGGCGAAGGCACCGTCTGTAACTATGACGGCAATGTTATTCAACAGGGGCACCGCAATCCATGGGAAATTGTCACCGCCGAACTGTTCCCTCGACTGGTTGACAAGGCAAGGGAAAACTGGGCGCTGGAAAACAATATCTTTAACCTCGGCTGCCGGGGATACGTCGGTAAACCCGGCGGGGAGCGCGAGAACTATCTGACCTGGGTACGCGATCTTGCCAACGGCGACTACAAGTTGCCGTGGGATGAAAAAGTTAAAATCCGCGACGGCTGGGAATATTATCCTGATGGCGTTAAACTCGGGCCACTGCCGAAAAAGTAACTCTGTCAGTTTATTGCCCCTAATATGAACCGAGGCCCGCTCGGGCCTCGTGAGACACTCATCACCCAGGCCACGGATATTGGCCCAATGCAGATTAACTCATCAAATCTGGCTGAGGTGAAATCCCACTTCATTGAATCCATGTGTAGAAAGATGAATGTGTTTTTTTGCCCGTGGTCGTGCGGGCTTTTTTATTTTCCTGTCTGCAGGAAAAAGGGGCTACCAGCATACTGGTAACCCCTTCATAAAGCGCTTCAGGTATGTCCAGACAGTTCAGCCCCTGTATGGTGGAGGTTACCCTCCGCCGGGTTTGGCTACTTAGCGGATGTCGGGTAGCAGCAGTGCATTGCTACACAAACGCCCCCTAAGAACGGTACGTGCGAGTTTCCCCGCATACCGCTCAAGCCTTTATAAGCTTTTGTTTTATCAAAAACCGGCTTCATTACTGTGTAACTGTCGATGGCAATTGGGGTGCAGTAGAATCAGGTTGTCCAGACCATCATCCCCGCCCTGAGATTTCCTCAGTACATGATGAATGTTCCAGCCTGTTTCCCGGCTAATTGGTTGACCACAGTGCGGACACTGCGTACCTTGCCTTTTCCATATAGCCAATATTTTCCTTTGCCCCTGTTGAGATTCCTTCCAAGAATAATCTAACCGTTTCTCGAAGTAGTTCTCCCATTCAGGTAGATAAGGATTTGCCGCCCCTTTGATTTTGATATGGCGAAAGATATTTGTGCTTCCGGCGCGATGTAAAACATACTTTTTCCCATCGTCGTCGATGCCGTAAAACATCCCATGTCGCATTTTGATAGATGTATGATACTTACGAAATATCCATCGCCTGCTCTTACCAGGATGCCTTCTAGCACACCATTGCCATGTCTTGCGCCAGATATGATGATCAGTAACATTGAATGCGTCCGAGGATGCAACATGCCGGTGGTAGTTAGCCCACCCTCTGATAAGGGGATTGAGTAAGTAAACCAATAACCACGACGGTACTGTTTTGTTATCCTCGATGATGTTTCTGACCTTCCTGAGAAATGCCTTCACGTTTTTCTTCGCTGGCCTGATGACAAGTTTCCTGCCAAAGCGCCGTACGTGTTGCCCCAAGAAGTCAAACCCGTCCGTAATGTGCGTTATTACCGTTTTATCTTCCGACAGCATCAACCCTCTCTTGGAGAGGAAGGTTTTTACTACAGGGAGGACTTCATTCTCCAGAAGCTCTCTGGATTTTCCAGAGATAATGAAGTCATCAGCATATCGAACAAGATGAACCAGATTTTTCCATCCTTTCTTAGAGCGTTTCTTTCCGAAGTGCGTTTGTAATTCATTCTCCAGTCCGTCGAGTGCCATATTCGCCAATACTGGCGATATGATCCCTCCCTGCGGGGTACCAGAGATCGTCTTCCTGAAAGTGCCTTTATCAATAACTCCGGCTTTCAACCATTTTCTGAGTATTCGCTTGTCCATGGGGACATTATTGAGCAACCACTCATGGTTGATGTGATCGAAACATCCTTTGATATCGCCTTCCAAAACCCATGTTGCTGCATATCGGGTGACCTGCTCCCCATTGCTTAACATGCATCGTAGTAAGTATGCATTCCGAACTTCCGCTGTTCGCTCATAGCGGACATTAGCTCAAGTTATTTACCATAATACCGCATTAAGCGAAGTTGCAGTGTAGGGGCTATTAAAAATAACAAGTTAGAATGTGTGTTTATGATCGATAATAAAACTAGCTACAATTTTAATTTTGGTTGTACCGATTGCCAGATTTCAAGATCCCAGTTGCCATCACGACCATCGCAAAGGTATTTTTCGAAACAAACGCCGCGCGCAAGTTCGTAATTGCTGTTTTCAATCTCAGCGTACAAATCGCTCCATGCTTTTGCGTAAGCGCCGTCCCGCACAAGCGTATGCCACACAGCGTATAGCCCTCCCGGCACAATTTCTTCTCTGAATGCCGTACCGGTAAGGTTCACCTGTATTTGCGCATCAACCGTAAGCGCGACATCGGCACGCAAGTCAGCAACATCCGTTTGCGCAGGATCATCCCAGTAAAACACCAGCGCTTCCCGGTAAGTCACGCCCTGCTCCTGCGCCCAACCAATAATTTGTTGAAAACCAACCGGTACCGTCTCGTTCCATGGACCACCAACGCGCACACAAACGATGCTCCTGGGAAGCGCATTTTCAAACCGTAAACTCATAAATCCTCCGCACCATTATTAAGAATAACGTTTATAAACGCAGCAGCCCGCCATCAACCACGTACTGGCTGCCCGTGACATAACTGGCATCATCAGATAACAAAAATAACGCGACAGCAGCCGCTTCCTCCGGCGCTCCAGGCCGCTTCATCGGCACAATGGCGCGGATCTGCGCGTCATATTGATCACGAAATGGCGCCGGGATCGCCTTAAGTAAACCAGTTTCTATCGCGCCTGGAACCAGCGCATTCACCCGGATCCCTTGTGCTGCAAAGGCCGTTGCCCAACAGCGAACCAGCGCCAGCTGCGCCCCTTTACTGGCAGCGTAAATCGCAGCAAGCGGTGCTCCTTCATATGCGGCAGTCGATGCGGTCAGCACCACCGACGCGCCCGCTTTCAAAAAGCGGGCAAGACAGGATATTTGCAGTACCGCGGCACGAACATTGTTCTTCATCATGTTATCGAACAGCGCAGCACTACCCTTTTCGGCAGGTGCAAAAGCCAGCTGCCCGGCATTCAGCCATAAACCATCCAGCATGCCGAAGGAAGCTACCGCTTCAGCCAGCGCCTGCGCCGCTGCCGGATCGGCTCCGTCGTTTTGCAGCAACCGGGCATCAGGTGGCAGCACCTTGCGAAGGCGCGCCAGTTTGTGCGCATCACGCCCGGTGATCATGACTTCCCCCTCTTCCGCAACAATGCGTTTCGCCCCTGCCAGACCAATACCACTGCTGGCTCCCGTAATGACAATTTTCTTACCTGTGAACCTGGCCATCCCGCCTCCCTGAAACCGTTTCTGTGCCAATGCGCGTTTTTATCCTCAAAGATGATTAAAATAAAACAATAAAAACTTATTGTAAAACGATAAACGCCAGGCTAGCCTGCATCCACTTCAACCACCTTTGCCAGGAGAGGCATCGAATGAAAGTAAGTCTGCAACAGCGTGTTTTGTTCTCAGGATTACTAATCTGTGCACCGACACACAGCGCAGAGTTGTCCGGTTTTGCCGGGCTAGGCGCCAGCGTGCGCCCCATTTACTCCGGTTCAAACCACATGGCAGTGGAACCACTGCTAAATGCGGGCGTGAATCTTCATAGCGAAAACTGGGGATTGTTCGGTCTGTCTACCGACGGGCTGATATGGGGACTAACGCCGGACTCGCCATTCAGCGTGAGCCTGCTGTTAACGCAAGATGAGGCGAGAAAGGAAGTGTTTAACTACTCGTTTTCCGGAAAAAAAAACCGCGATCTACAAGGAATGGGTGACCTATCTGCAGCGTTGATGGCGGGTACGGACCTGCGCTATCAACAAGAACACTGGATGTTGTGGCTGCGCCTGTTAACCGCCACAGAAAAGCAGCGATATGGCGGCGATGCTCCGGGCAGAAGCCTGATTGTCACGAGCGGCGCGGAAACCGAACTCTGGCGCTGGCAGAGTGTCGCGCTCTCGGTCGGTGGCGACATAAGCTGGGCGAACAGTGGCTACCAGCAACGCCACTACGGCGTAACGGCACAGCAGGCACAACGCACCGATTTTGCAGTTTATTCCCCTTCATCAGGCTTCCAGCAAGGAGGTTTGTATGCCGAAGTCGTATGGCATCTCGATAAAAACCTGGCGGCGGGATTGACCAGCCGCGCGCAGTATCTGTTCGATGAAGCGGGGAGCAGCCCGCTGGTCAACAGCAGAATGCAGTACACCCTGTCGTCACTTATTCAATACACATTCTGAGGCGGTGCCATGAACAAATGTCACTTTCGCAGCCGCGCAAGGCTGCTTGTTACGGGCTCGGTATTTATTGCACTGATTGCTGTCGGTATTTACCTGCAACCCGGTTTCTGCCCCCCGTCTCCTCGCCAGACGGGAGACGCCAGTGTGGTGTCGTTTTTAACGCCGTTATTGAAAGGATCGCGAGGCAGCGTCGCCGCCGCCCTCATCACGCCGCGCGGGGTGCAGTACGCCCTCTGGGACAGTGATTACAACCGACAATATGAAATCGCCAGCCTGACCAAAACCATGACCAGCAGTTTACTGATTGACGCTTTTCGCAGGGGTGAAGCAACTGCGCAAACCCGCGTCGGCGATCTTATTCCGGAAATCAGCGGCCCAGCGCGAGAAATTCCCCTTGAGCAACTGGCATCGCATCGCTCTGGCTTGCCGCCGCTGGCCTCATCGCTGCGCCAGAAGATGCGGGTGATTAGCAAGATAATCCTGCGTGAAAACTTCTGGGAGTTTGACGAAAAATCAGTCATCGAAATGGTGAATAACACTCGCTTAGCCACGCCCGCCAGCTTTGATTATTCCAATACTGGCTACGCCTTACTGGGACTTGCGCTGTCGCGAGCAGCACATCAGCCTTTTAATTTGCTGTTGCAAACGCGGGTTTTTGCGCAGGTGAAAATGACAAACAGCGTTGTTGCCGAAGCATTAACCCCTGACACGCCCATGTTTCACCACGGTTGGGCGGTGTCCGGATTTGCCGAAGCGCCATGGATACAGCACGCGTTCACGCCAGCGGCCGGTGTACGCTCGACCATCGTCGATATGGCACATTATGCGCAGGCCTTACTGGCGGGCAAACTTGCCGGTAGCGCCGCAATGCAGCCACGCTTTGACACTGACGATGCTGACTCACGCGTGGGTTACGCCTGGTTTACCACCCGTATTCGTGGGCGGGACATCGTCTGGCACGACGGTGAATCCTCCGGGTTTGCCTCCGTGATTGCGGTCGATCCACAGCAACAATCTGCCGTAGTGATCCTCTCTGATACGGCATGGCCCGTTATTGTCCCGGCCATGCGCCTGTTGTTAACGCAGACATCTGCTAAAACGGAATCTCATCATGAACTGGGTTGATATGTTGTGGGCAATATTAACCATTGTCTCGGTTATTCTGTTTATTTGTGGCTCATGGGTCGCGCATCAAAAAATACGGTTATTAAACTACATCCTGCTGGCTTTAATTGTCATTTATTGTGCCGAAATGATGCAGACAATCACGCATCTGACTATGTCTGGGTATCTCTTCAGAATGCTGACATGGACTGTTCAGGCGTCGTTTATTGCCATCAGCGTTTATCGCGCGTGGCCAGCGCCCTGGTTAACGCGCAGCCTATACGTACCGGCGGCTGGAAAGATTGTCATTTCACTGATGCTTGTGTCATGCTTGTGCATACTGGTATTAAAATAGAATCCTTAATTCAGGAAGGTACAAAAAGTGAAACGTGTACAAAATAAACTCAGCCTGATATTTATCTCAGGGATATTACCGCTCTTTTTCATTCTCGCCTTAATTACACCTCTGTGGTTATATTTTTCCGGCGAGTCGTTTTTTATCTACAGCATTCTTAATTTTGCCGAAATGAAACCAGAAGGCCAGTCAGTGGTTTCCGTATCGTCACTTCACCAGTTACTGCTATTGATAATCCTCTATTTTCCCCTTGGGTTATTTGCGTTTGCTATCTGGCAGGGAATGCAGGTGATGCGCCTGGTTGGTAAACGGCAGATCCTCAGCCTGGCGCTGGCACGTTGTGTGCGTAATATTGCATTGATGATGCTAAGCCTTGGCATTGTATTACCGGTGTGCCGCTTTTTAATACCGCTAATCGTCTGGTGGCCGGAAAAAACTTACCAGGTCACTGTGCTGATTGGCGATGTGATCCTGTTACTCACAGGCGGGTTGTTATTTGTGACGTTTCACGCCATGCTTGCGGGGATCAAAGCGGAAGAAGAAACCAGGGAGTTTATCTGACTATGGCCGTGGTGGTTAATCTGGACAAACTGCTGGTAGAGAAAAAAATGACGTCCAGAGCGCTGGCAGCCTTTATCGGTATCACCGAGCAAAACCTCTCACTGCTCAAGTCTGGCAAAGTAAAGGGGATTCGATTCGATACGCTGTCGAAAATTTGCGAAGCCATGGAGTGTCAGCCCGGTGACATTCTCTCCTGGGTACCCGATCTCGTTGCGCCAGACGAAGAGTGACGCATGCAGACTCGTTTTGCAGACAATAAAAAGCCGACAACATCGCTGCTGTCGGCTTTGGTATTTAACATCCAAAATAACCGACATTCAGTTGAAAATATTCTTCGCTGGCTCAGGCTCCAGCACTGCGGTCCAGAAGATGTTCATGTGGTGATGGAGGCTACTGGAGTTTATCACGAACGGCTGGCTACTGTTCTTTAGCCTGGCACTGTTTTCAGGGAGGAGATCACTGGTACCGGGCTGAAACTGAGATGACGAAAAAATTTGGGGTTCCGTCGTAGAACCCCAAACTGGGTCGAAAAAAATTTAAGTCAGATGTAATCTGTCAGACACCTGTATAAATAACCAGTAACAGTCAGATCGGGCCTGAGCTAATACAGATAAATTCCGTTTGCCCAGCGATCCCTCCTAAGTCCAATCCTGGTAACCGTTTTCGTGAATCCAGACAAGCCCTGCAGGACAAGCATCAGATAAAAACCAATACCCATTAAAAGCGCCACACTCCATCTCTTCAGGCGAATTTGGGAAACTTTCTCTAAATTTAGAGATCTGTTCTTTTATTGTACCAGTCCAGAACACGCCCCCGTTTCCAAACTTTACTTTCCCCTCATACATCAAACGCTCGATAAGCCAGAAAAATAACTCTTTCTCTTCATCAAATGACAGCGTTATCTTACCTGATAGGCTAGCTGGGTGAATGTTTTCCCAAATCGTAACCATTGATGCCCCTTCAAGGGCTTCCTTCCTTTTTTCATATTCATCATTCGTAATCATATATAACCCCCTATCTAAACTTGATTTCAAACTTGTTGTCAGAGAGGTTTGAAACTTTATTTATATCTTTATTCCCTATAATATCAATTGTCCATCGAGCTTTAGACTCTTGCGCACTAGTAGAATAATTTCTCAAATTTATAATTTTTCCGTCATACTTAGCGTAGTACACAACACCTTTTGCGTTTCTCACCTCGACAAGAGGTATGCTTCCAGCAAGTGATTGTGCATAAGTATAGATATCTTTCTCATTAAGAGCTTCTGAAGCAAAAACTTTTGTTGTTCCTTTCCTGTTACTTCCTCCATCGCCCAACACTTGTGCTATGGACTTGCCAAAAATATTAATATTACCATCTGGTTGTGATTTATCGAAAAGTTTAACTAACTGGCTAGTATTAACTTTCTGAATATCACGTACATAATCTGCTGTTTTCGTTGACAAACCGGTACCTGCAGCCGTTTCGCCTTTAATGAAACCGGCAACAGGCTGAATATTTAGTGTTTTTGTTATATTCAGTTCATCGTAGGCCTTCAC
>OCPI01000189.1_pt1 | contig 35612 bp, 30 predicted proteins | sample 1476291 | NCBI WGS metagenome assembly OCPI01 (sample SAMEA2580054, study PRJEB22360) | human gut metagenome | reverse complement strand
GAACACTCTGTTGAATAACAAAAGGAGCCCCGGAAATCCGGGGCTCCTTTACTCTGAGCGGGTGACGGGAATCGAACCCGCACCATCAGCTTGGAAGGCTGAGGTTCTACCATTGAACTACACCCGCGTGCGGATCGATATTACCTGATTATTTCTGCGATTGCGAAATTTAGGGTGAAGTCCCGTATTATTGGACGCGCAGACATTCGTCTCACGGGGTGTAGCGCAGCTTGGTAGCGCATCTGCTTTGGGAGCAGAGGGTCGCAGGTTCAAATCCTGTCACCCCGACTTTTTATTGCCAACGCCCTTGTGGCCTCGTAGATGAAGCCATTTGAGCGGTAAGTGAAAGTACACCGCGCTGGCGACGGGAGCCGGCGGAAAATGTGAAAGCGCACAGCCAGCTAGCAGCTTTGGCGTGAGCTGTTGTAGGCTAGTTCAGTTGAAATACGCGCATTTTGCGCCCAAGAAAAGACCTGGAGAATCCACGTGAAGAGCACTGTTGAGACCCTCGAGCCCACAAAGGTTCGTCTGACTGTTGAAATCCCCGTTGAGGAACTGAAGTCAGAGATGGACAAGGCGTACAAGAGCATCGCCAATCAGGTGTCCATTCCCGGCTTCCGTAAGGGTCACGTTCCCGCTCGCATCATCGACCAGCGTTTCGGCCGTGCAGCCGTCATCGAGCAGGTTGTGAATGAGGTTCTTCCCGGTCAGTACTCCGCTGCTGTTTCCGAGAACGAACTGCGTCCCATGTCCCAGCCCGAGGTTGAGGTCACCGAGATCCCCTCGACCACCGGTGAACTGACCGGCCAGCTGGTTTTCACCGCTCAGGTTGACGTCGTTCCCGCATTCGATATCCCCGAATACGGCAAGGACACCGTCATCGAGGTTGATCCCGTTGAGGTTACCGACGAAGACGTTCAGGAAGAGCTTGACGCACTGCGTGGACGTTTTGCATCCCTGAAGACCATCAAGCGTCAGGCTAAGACCGGCGACTTCGCGACCATCGATCTGGTTGCCACCATCAATGGTGAAGAGGTTGACTCCGTTTCTGACGTTTCCTACGAAATTGGCTCGGGCACCATGCTCGATGGTCAGGACACCGCCCTGCGTAAGACCCACGCAGGCGATGTCGTGACCTTCACCTCGACCCTCAAGGGTGGCGAGCATGAAGGTGAAGAGGCCGAGGTGGCCATCACCGTCAAGTCCGTCAAGGAGCGCGAGCTTCCCGAGGCCGACGATGATTTCGCTCAGATGGTTTCCGAGTTCGACACCATCGACGAGCTGAAGGAAGACCTCAAGAAGCAGGCCGCACAGACCAAGCAGTCCCAGCAGGCACTGCAGGCACGCGATCGCTTGGTTGAGAACCTTCTGTCCCGCACCGAAATTCTTCTTCCCGAGTCGGTCATTGAGCACGAGCTCAGCCACCGCGTTGCAGAAGATGCTTCCGCAAAGGCAAAGAAGGAAGCCCGCGAGGCTATCGAGAAGGAATACCGCACCGAGATCCTGGCTGAAGAACTCGCCAAGAAGAACGAGGTTCAGGTCGGACAGCAGGAGCTCTTCGATTACGCGATCCAGATGTCTCAGAACTACGGCATGGACATCAACCGCCTGTTCTCTGATCCCCAGCAGATCTCCGCTGTTGTCGCCGATCTTGGTCGTGCAAAGGCCCTGATCGAGGTCCTCAGCGAGGTTACCGTTAAGGACACCGCAGGCAACGACGTCGACCTCTCCGAGTTCCTCGGTAAGGGCGACGAGGAAGCAGCTGCCGAGGCCGCAGCCGAGACCGTTGCAGAGGTCGAGAAGGCCGGCGAAGAGCTCGCCGACGAGAAGTGAGCGAGCTCGAGCGTCGCTGAGATTTCCGCCTCGCGGAATTCATGACTGAGGTGTGGGCCGAAACCTTTTGGTTTCGGCCCACACTACATATGAGCCTTGGTTCTGACCTTTTCCATGCGCCCTGAGCGAAAAGGCTGCTTTTAGAGCGCCAAGTCTTCGATGAACCGATAAGTTTGGACCCAGTGAGGTTTCATGAGTGGAACCGGACCCTCAATGTGTAAGGAGAGCGTGAATGGCTATTCAAGCCTCGGGCGGAAATGAAACGCCCATGGGACTGGGAGATTCGGTCTACCAGCGCCTGCTGAAAGAGCGCATCATCTGGCTCGGTGGCGAAGTGCGAGACGACAACGCAAACGCGATCTGTGCGCAGCTCCTTTTGTTGGCTGCAGAAGATCCCGAACGCGATATCTACTTGTACATTAACTCTCCTGGTGGTTCCGTGACCGCCGGTATGGCTATTTACGACACCATGCAGTATGTGAAGCCTGATGTTGTCACTGTTGGTATGGGCCTTGCAGCATCGATGGCGCAGTTCCTGCTGACTGCAGGCGCTCCTGGAAAGCGCTACATCACCCCGCACGCTCGTGTTTTGCTCCACCAGCCTTTGGGAGGCGCGGGCGGTAGCGCAACGGATATTCGCATTAATGCGGATCTGATCTTGGGTATGAAGAAGGAACTGGCTCAGATCACCGCCTCGCGTACCGGTAAGTCTGTCGAGCAGGTTGAGGCAGATGGCGATCGTGACCACTGGTTCACCGCTCAAGAAGCACTGGAATACGGCTTTGTCGACCAGGTTATCGACAGCCCGCAGGAAATTGGCAACCGTGGAGGAGAAAACTGATGAGCACTCAGCCCTATTTCGACGCAGTTGCCCGCCAAATGCCTCAGGCGCGATACGTTCTTCCCAACTTTGAAGAGCGCACTGCCTATGGCTTCAAGCGCCAGGACCCTTACGCGAAGCTTTTTGAAGACCGCATTGTCTTCTTGGGCGTGCAGGTTGATGACGCCAGTGCGGATGACATCATGGCTCAGCTGTTGGTTCTTGAATCTCAAGATCCCGATTCGCTGATCACGATGTACATCAATTCCCCCGGCGGCTCATTCACCGCAATGACCGCGATCTACGACACGATGCAGTACATCAAGCCGCAGGTCCAGACCGTCTGCTTGGGCCAAGCAGCATCTGCCGCTGCAGTCCTCTTGGCCGCCGGCTCTCCCGGTAAGCGCCTTGCTCTTCCCAACGCTCGCGTGCTCATCCACCAGCCCGCGATGGAAGGAATGCAGGGACAGGCCTCGGATATCCAGATTATTGCGGATGAAATTGACCGCATGCGTCTGTGGCTCGAAGAGACACTCTCTGCTCACTCGGGTAAGCCAGTCGAGGAAGTTCGCCGCGATATTGAGCGCGATAAGATCCTGACTGCCGCTCAGGCCGAGGAATACGGTTTGATCGACCAAGTTTTGGCTTCTCGTAAAGCGCAGAATTAGTTGACAGCTGTGCGACTGTAAACAGTTGCTGTTTATAGTAAGCGGGAGAGGGCGTTTTGGTGCTCTCTCCCGTTCCTATTAAATGACCGGTCTTACACTACGGATTCCGCGCGTCAATTCGCTGTAAGGGACCGTGTGAATTAGGCTAGATTCCAGTAAAAGCCCACTTTTTGGGATAGTTTTCAGGAGGCGCAGGTGAGTCGTTTAGCCGACGGAGCAGAGGCCCTGAAGTGCTCGTTCTGTGGAAAGAGCCAGAAACAGGTCCGCAAGCTCATTGGTGGATCCGGTGTCTACATCTGCAACGAGTGCGTCGACCTGTGCAATGAAATCATCGCCGAGGACTCCGAGCCGACAAGCCAGCCTTCTTCTCTCCCGCTCCCCAAGCCTCGTGAAATCTTTGAATTCCTCGATTCTTGGGTAATCGGCCAGGACCGCGCGAAGCGTGCGCTTTCGGTGGCCGTGTACAACCACTACAAGCGCGTCCGCTCGCGTGAAGCTGGCAATGAAGAAGATATGTATGGCACGAAGTCAAATATCTTGCTTCTCGGTCCCACGGGTACTGGTAAGACTCACTTGGCTCGTTGCTTGGCGCGTCTGCTTGATGTGCCTTTCGCAATTGTTGATGCGACAGCTCTGACCGAGGCCGGTTACGTCGGTGAAGATGTTGAAAATATTTTGCTTCGCCTGATTCAAGAAGCCGGCGGAGATATTAAGAAGGCCGAACGAGGCATTATCTACGTCGACGAGATTGACAAGATCGGACGTAAGGGTGAAAACGCCTCCATCACGCGTGACGTTTCTGGTGAAGGTGTGCAGCAGGCTCTTCTGAAGATCATCGAAGGTACTGTTGCTTCGGTTCCCCCGCAGGGCGGACGTAAGCACCCGCACCAGCAGTTCTTGGAGATCGATACCTCTGGAATCCTCTTCATTGCTGCGGGAGCATTCGCGGGGATTGAAGACATCGTGAAGGCTCGTTTGGGACAGCGTTCGACCGGTTTTGGATCCGAGCTAAAGTCTGCTGCCGAGATGGGTGACCTCTATGAATCTGTCACCGCAGAAGACCTTCACAAATTCGGTATGATTCCGGAATTTATTGGTCGTCTTCCCGTGCTGACCTCGACTAAAGAACTTTCTGAGGAAGATCTGGTTCGAGTGTTGACCGAGCCGACGAATTGCTTGGTCTCGCAATACCAGCACCTCTTTGAACTTGATGGAATTACCTTGGAGTTCACTCACGAGGCCTTGCTTGCCATTGCGGAGCTGGCGAACAAGCGTAAGACAGGGGCGCGAGGCCTTTCTTCCGTTATGGAAGCAACTTTGTCGGATTTGATGTTTGACCTTCCCTCGCGTGATGACATTGCCCGCGTGGTCGTCACGCGCGACCTGGTGGAGGGCTTGGGTGAGGCCGAGCTGCATCCCGAATGCTCCTCGGAAGGAAAGCGCAGCGCCTGAGCCTTCCCGCTAGACTTCTGATCAGTCCATACACACCAGGAGGATTGCATGCAGGATCGTGACGAGGCCCAGGTGGCTGCATCAGCCGACCGCGCGGTAAGCGGTGTGCCCGCCGAGCTGGCGGAGGCTCGCGCAACGATCGATAACATCGATGCTGCTCTCGTTCACATTCTCGCCGAGCGTTTCCGCTGTACGCAGCGCGTTGGCTACATCAAAGCACGTCTGGATCTGCCTCCCGCTGACCCGGATCGCGAGGCTCGCCAGGTTGAGCGCCTACGTGCCCTGGCCGCTTCCTCTGGCCTTGATCCCGATTTCGCGGAGAAGTTCCTGGGCTTCATGGTTCGTGAGGTCATCCGACACCACGAGGATATCAAAGCCGAATACGACGAAGGTTCGCGCCTCTGAGCTGTGCTATCTCAATTTTGCGCACGATTCTCTTGTGACTCTTTCAGCTTTCGACATTAGCTTGTCCATATTCCGCGGTCTTGACGATTCATGCTTGTGAGCGGCTTTGGGGGATCACATACGAGAATGTGTATGAGTTCCGACTGTGGCCGCTGCGCAGGAATGAACGATGGCCGCCCGGATTCGTGCGAGCGCGGTGGGCAGGGTGTGCGGCGTTTTAGCAGCTCGGTGCCACTTGCGTCGGCTAGACTGTCATGAGCGACCGTGAGGCGTTTCGGGACGGGATGTGATGGTTAATTTAGGCGATATCGCAAAAGCAACGGGATACTCCAAGGCCACCGTGTCTCGTGTCCTGTCGGGCGATCTGAGCTTCGCCGCGAAGGAATCGACACGCCACCGAATCATCCAGGTCGCCAACGAGCTCGGCTATGCGCTGCGCACCTCCCGCGCCGGAATTCCCATGACTGTCGCCGTGCTAGAGAACTTCGATGCTTCGCATGGGCCGCGGGACGCTTATTTCTCTGACGTGCGTGAGGCTCTGCGAGAGCGCGCCGCAGAGAACATGATGAGCCTGACATTCTTTCCCGACGTACGCGCGCTGATCGAGGCAGGCGAGGAGTTCTCCGGTTTCGTTTCTTTGGGTCCCGCGCCGATGCAGCGCGCCGATCTTGCCGCGCTGCATGAGGTGCTGCCTCACGGTGTCTTCATCGATATCAACCCTGCGCCCGCGCTCTTTCACTCCCTGCGACCCGACCTGCAACAGACTGTCATTGACGCGATCTACGCGCTACGCGAGCAGGGCCGCAAGCGCATCGCCTTTATCGGCGGCGACGGACACATGATGGGTTTGCACGTGTTCGCCCAGGATCCCCGCACCGTGGCTTTCGATGAGTGGACGCGGCTGCTGCATATGGACGTCGATGGGCTCGTTTACGCAAGCGGAGCTTTCACCGTGGAGAACGGCCGCCGGCAGGCCGAGGAACTCCTCGACGCCGCCGGCGACGAGCTGCCCGACGCGATCCTCGTTGCTGCCGATAGCCTCGCGGTTGGAGTCCTTCAGACCCTGTTCGCTCGCAAGGTCCGCGTGCCCGACCAAGTGGCCGTCCTGTCCATCGACAACCTAGAGATATGTGAGTACACTGCTCCGCCACTGAGCTCGTATGCGATCGAGAGCTCCGAGCTTGCCGAGACTGCTCTCATGCTCCTGTCCGACTCAATCGTGGGTCGTTTTCAGCATAAGCACCACATTCTGCTGTCGACACGCCTGGTCGCGCGCCAGAGCTTTGTACCCGCGCAGGAGGAGCCTGATTCCTGACCCGTCTGCCTCAGATGAGGGACAGTCTCACGTCGAGCACCTGCTTGCCACTGGCGTCGACCTGGAACTCGTCGTGGACCGGGGAGCCCCAGGAATTATCGCCGCCCACGCCCATCTGCGCGCTGAGTAGGCGCAGGTAGGTCGCCGAGCGAGAGTCGGGTGCGGGCAGCTCCCACCAGTGGGCAGCCTGCTCGATTTGGGCTGAAGAATAGGGCAGGAGCGATACGCCAAGGTCGCCGCATGCCTCGACGCGCAGGCCGTGGCCATCGGCGTCGCTCGCCTCACACCAGCGAACTCCCGGGTGGTAGCCACACTCCTGGGGTACTGCGTAGGGTGCGATACCCCTCGCAGCGCTGGTCTCCCACACTCCCAGCGTCGCCCCATCCAAGCGGTCTGCGTAGGCCTCGACGGGGCCGAGGCCGTAGAAGCGCAGGTGATCGATCGTCGCCGGGAGAGCCCACTCTATGCCGAAGCAGGGCATCGTCGGGAGGCCCTGCGTACCCGGGTAGGTTGCGGTCAAGCGGATCGTACCGTCGCTGCGCAGCTCGTAGCGGACCGGAACGATCACCTCATTCACTCCCGCGAGCTTGTACTCGTAGGTTACGACGACATTGCCCTGACCTTCTTCGACGTTGGTGGCCACGCAGCGCGCATAGGCGCCCGCCGTTGTCCAACACGCACGATCGAATCCGTGACCGCACCCCCGGTCGTTGTCCGTAAGCGGACGGAAGGTAGTTAGGCGCGGCGGGTGCAGCACCGTGGCAGTCTCCCCGTGCTTCCACTGGACGATACCGCCCGCCGTTCGAGACAGCAATGCCTCGTTGTGCCCCTCATGCATACCGATGTTCCAACGCCCCACCGTAAAGGAGGCTCCGCCCGTGGGTGCACTTTCCGTTAGCTTGGGGCGCGAGTAGACGGTCTGTCCGACGGAGACGATGTGCCCGGCACCGCACCAGGGGGTATCGGTGGAGACGAGGAGTGCCCCCTCAAGGACGATCTCGCGCTGGGTGTCGGCCAGTAGCTCGCGCGGCCAGTTAACTGGGACCTCAGCGCACTCGTCATAAGCAGTTACGGTCGGGTATGTTGTCTCCCATGCGACTTCGCCGTCTGCGAGGACGCGGGCGCGGATGCTCAGATCCGCCAAGGGAACGGGCAGGTTTACCGCGGCGACCTCCACGCCCGTATCGGTCGGGACCAGCGTCACCGGAGCGTAGAGGGCTTTGACAGCCTGCGTCTGGGGCTTTGGTGCTCGGTCTGCGAAGAGAATGCCGTCGCAGGAGAACTCCCAGTCGCAGGGGCGATCCTCGAAGTCGCCGCCGTAGGCCAGGAATTCGCCTCCCGAGCTGGCTGTATCCTCGTGGTAGAGTGCCTGATCGACCAGGTCCCAGATGAAGCCACCGCCGTAGGCGGGGTAGCGCTCCAGAGCTGTGTACAGCTGCAGTCCACCCACCGAGTTACCCATCGAGTGCATGTACTCGCACGAAAGGTAGGGCTTCGTTGGGTTATCCCGCAGATAGTCCTCGATTGCGTCAGGCAGCGCGTACATGCGAGACTCAATGTCCGAGACATCGTCGAACTCGCGATCCCAGGTCACGCCCTCGTAGTGGACCGGGCGCGCAGGATTGAGCTCGTGTGCCCGGCGGTACATAGAACGGAAGACCTCGCCGCCGAAGGACTCGTTGCCCAGTGACCAGATCAGCACGGACGGATGGTTAAAGTCCTGGCGTACCATCGACTCCAAGCGATCCACGCAGGCTCCCTCCCACTCCATCTTCGAACCCGGGATTGTCGTAGCGGGGGTTGGGATATCGCCGGGCGTGCACCACGAGCCGTGCGTCTCTAGGTTCGTTTCATCGATGACGTAAAGACCGTACTCGTCGCACAGATCCAAAAAACGCGTGTCGTTGGGGTAGTGGCTGGTACGGATCGCGTTGATATTGAGCTGCTTGCACAGCTTAACGTCCGTAATCATGGTATCCAGCGTCATCGTTCTGCCCGTGCGAGCGTCGAACTCGTGGCGGTTTACGCCTCGGAAGATCAGTCGCTTTCCGTTGAGTAAGAAAACAGAGTCGGCAATCTCGAAACGTCGGAAGCCCACACGCTGATTCACTTGCTCCACGGTGCCTTGTTCATCCGCGAGGGTCAGCGTCAGCGTGTAGAGGGACGGAGACTCCGCGCTCCATGGGCGCACGTTCGCCAGCCTCGCATCCAGGTCAAGGCGCTCGGCGCTCGCGAGACCATCGTGTCGCCAGACAACCTGCCCGTCCGGGGCACTCAGCTCTGCGGTGATCATCGTGGCTTCGAGTGCACCCTCGATGTGAACGGCGACGGTGAGTATGCCCTCTCCGGTTGCCGCATCGTAGTCTGCGTCCGTCTCAAGGTTTTCCACGTGGGCTGCGGGCAGTGCTACGAGGGTGACGGAGCGGAAGAGGCCGTGAAAGCGCCAGGAGTCTTGGCCCTCGAGCCATGAGGCACTGGAGTGCTCGTAGCACACGACGACGATGTCATGTTTGTCCTTATGGTTATCCAACGCCTCGGTGATGTCGAATTCGCTGGCTGTGTAGCCATCCTCGCAGTAGCCGACGAAGGTATCGTCCACCCAGATGTAGATGGCGGTTGCGAAGCCATTGAAGCGCACTCGCACGCTGCCGTGTGCCTTCAGTGTCTGTGCTACAGCCTCGTCAAGGGCGAAGGAGCGGCGGTAGACGGCGACGCGGCAGTCGCGGGGTGCGGCCGGAGCCTGAGGGTCCTCGTGCCCGTCCCATGGCATCTGGATGTTGACGTAGGCCGGCGGCCACAGCCCCTGAGTCTCAAGTGTGGAGGGTACGAGGATGGAATGAACATCGCCCTGATCAAATGCGTCGGTGGGGGAGTTGAGGGAGACGGCCATCCCTGAGGTAAGAGCCACCTCCCAAGTGCCGTCTAGGCTCTGACTGGGCGCGGTGGAGCTGTGTGTAGAGCGGGCGCGAAGTCGATTGAAAGCGAATGCCTGCGAATCGTGGAGCCAAGCATGGTCAGGAGCGTGGGTGAGAGCGGTGTGGGACATGGCGACCTCTGAACGTGCGACATTGCGGTGGAGCGAACTTGCTCTGACGCTAGGGTAACCCCCTTTCTCTTCTGTGTGCAATAAGGTAACCGTACGGGGGCCTGTAATTGAGAACTCCATTGCATTGGTTGGGTAAATACGTTAACTTAGGTGTGTCAAGGCAGGAGTTGCTTCGAAGGAGAGGGACCATGTCGCACGAACGGGGTGTGCACAAGAGCTGGGTATCGCGAATCTGCTACGCGATCGGAAATCTGGGACAGGCTGCGTACTACAATGCCCTCTCGACATTCTTTGTCACCTACTACGTGGCGCAGACTCTGTTCCGTAACTACGAGCACTCCGAAGCTAAGGCAATGATCGCCATCATTGCGGCCCTCGTCTTCATCATCCGAATCGTTGAGATTTTCATCGACCCACTCCTGGGAAACCTGGTGGATAACACCACCTCGCGCTGGGGGCGCTTCAAGCCGTGGCAGGTCATCGGTGGTGTTGGATCGTCCATCCTGCTCTTCGCGATCTTCACGGGCCTCTTTGGCCTCGTCAATGTCAACAAGGGTGTCTTCATCGTCGTCTTCATCGTCGTCTTCGTGGTGCTCGACGTCCTCTACTCACTGCGCGACATCTCCTACTGGGGCATGATCCCTGCTCTGTCTTCCTCTTCGCAGGAGCGCAGTGTCTACACTGCCCTCGGCACCTTCACGGGCTCCATTGGCTACAATGGCGTCACCGCGATTGTCGTCCCCGTGGTTGGCTTCTTTAGCGCCATAGCTGGAGCGGGTTCGGAGAGTCAGGCCGGCTGGACCGGTTTTGGCGCAGTCATCGCTGGCCTCAGCATTGTCACCTGTCTGGCTGTCGCCTTCGGCGCCCGCGAGGAAGAGAGTGTCCTGCGTAATTCGGGTGAGAAATCGAACCCCCTGCAGGCTTTCCGCGCCATTTGGCGCAATGACCAGCTCCTGTGGGTGTCCCTGTCCTATGTCTTGTATTCCATTGCCAACGTTGCGACCACAGGCTTTATGTTCTACCTCTTCAAGTTTGTGTTGCGCCTACCTGATAAATACTCAATAGTCGGTATTATCGCCTTTGTTGTCGGCTTGGCCGTCACGCCCCTGTACCCGATGATCAACCGCCGCGTACCGCGCCGCTACCTCTATCTCGGAGGTATGGTGCTTATGATCGCTGCGTACATCCTCTTCATCCTCTTCTCGACGAACCTCACGATCGTCTTTATCGCTTTGGTCCTGTTCTACCTGCCCGCCACCTGTATTCAGATGACCGCGATCGTCACGATCACGGACTCCGTCGAGTATGGCCAGTGGAAGACTGGCAAGCGCAACGAGGCTGTTACCCTCTCGGTGCGACCCATGCTCGACAAGATTGCGGGTGCTCTGTCCAACTCCATTGTCGGTTTCGTCGCCATCGCCGCTGCTATGACCAACGACGTCGACCCTGACCTGTTGACGAGCGCCAACATTGAGACTTTCAAGACCGCCGCGTTCTACGTACCCCTCACGGTGATTGTCCTGTCCTTCATCGTATTCGCCCGCAAGGTTACCCTGACTGAGGAGAAGCATGGTGAGATCGTTTCTCTCCTGGAGGAGAGCATAGTCCGCTCTGACGCCAAGGAAAGCTGAGTTTTCTTGCCCCGCCGGGGGTGAGTGACGGGGAGGGACGGGCCCGGGAAACGTGCAGGCGTTCTCTGGGAGCCAAACGGGGACATATCTGCATGCAATTTCTTGCCGAGGCTCTGCTCCTCTTCTTCCTTGGCGGATGCGTGGGATGTGTGATTGGCACGGCGGTCACATGGGGAATGTGTCTCGCATACGGATGGCCCGTCACTATCGCGTGGTACGTCATCGCCGCTGGCCTCGGGGCTCCATTGGTCATTGGAGCAATTGCAGGTCTCTACCCGGCCCTACGGGCGGCACATACACCGCCAACTGCTGCATTGGCCTCGCAATAAAAGAAAACCCGGTGCATCGTCGTGGTGAGCGATGTACCGGGTTTTTCTTTGCGGCTAGTCTTGCTTAGCCGTTTTGAACGGGACCTCCGTAGATGTCGTCAATAACGTTGGCGTAGCGTTCAAGCACAGCCTTTCGCTTGACCTTGAGTGAAGGGGTGAGGAGTCCATTCGCCTCGGTGAAATCGCTTGTGAGGACGTGGATCTTTCGAATCGATTCTGCACGTGAAACATGTTCATTCGCACGCTCAACGGCACGTTCCAGAGCTGAAAGCACCTCGATATTCGTGGCTGCCTCGCTGATTGACATGGGAGGCAATCCGTGGTTTTTGAGCCACAATTGAAGCATTTCCGGGTCGAGAGTGATGAGTGCCGAAATGAAGGGACGCTTATCGCCCACAACAATCACCTGTGAGATCAAAGGATGCCCACGCAAGGGGTCTTCCAGTGATGCTGGTGCGACGTTCTTCCCACCAGCAGTGACAATAATGTCTTTAGCGCGACCCGTAATTCGGACGTAGCCATCGCGGTCAAGCGAACCTAAATCACCGCTCTTAAACCAACCGTCCTCGGTAAAGGCCTCGGCAGTGGCCTCGGGATTGTTGTGGTAGCCGCGGAAAACCGATGGCCCCTTAATAAGGATTTCTCCTTCTTCGGAGATACGCACCGAAAGGGGAGGAAGTGCTGGTCCGACGGTGCCAATCTTTGACAAGCGGGGTGTATTCACGGAAAGAGGACCCACAGTTTCTGTCAGGCCGTAGCCTTCCAAAACGGGAAGTCCAAGTCCGGTGTAGAAATGGGCAAGTCTTTGCGATAGGGGAGCACCGCCGGAGATGATGTAGTGAGCGTTGCCGCCGACAAGCTGCAGAATCTTTGAATAAACCAAGCGAGTAGCGGCAGCGTGCTGCATCTTTAGGCGGCGTGAGGGACCTTCGGGAGTTTCAAGTGCCTGCGAGTATTCGACAGCCACGTTCGCAGCCCAGCGGAAAATTTTTTGCTTTCCACCGCGACCAGCTTTCGCATCGGCAGAGTTGTAAATCTTTTCAAGGACACGAGGAACAACAAGCAGATAAGAAGGCTTGAAAGTCGCTAGGTCCGAGAGCAGATTCTTGATATCAGGGGTGTGGCCAAGGATTCCTTCGCCACTGAGCTGGAATACCTGGAGGAAGCGCGCGAAAACATGGGCGAGGGGAAGGAAAAGGAGCAAACGTGAATCTTGCCCCATGGCAATTTCAGGCATCCATGCGTGGGAGTTGAGCGCGAGCTCAGTGAAATTGCCGTGGGTGATTTCAGTGCCCTTCGGGCGTCCCGTTGTCCCCGATGTGTAAACAATCGTTGCCAGGGTATCGGTAGTCAGTGCTTGAGTTCGGGCTGCAACAGACGCGCGTGGCACTGTGATACCCGCATCTCGGATAGTCTGCATTGCTTCCGCGTCAAGAGAGAGCACTGTGATGTCATCTTTACCAAGGCGGTGACATGCATCTAGTACCAGTTCACGCTGGGTGACTGTTTCCGTCACTACGGCGCGAACGTCTGCATCTTTGATGATGTACTCAATCTGCTCACCCGAGGCCGTTTCATAAATCGGAACGGGGAGTAACCCCGCGGTCCATGCGGCAAAGTCTAGGAGCGTCCACTCGTAGCGTGTTCGTGACATGATCGCGATTGCATCACCATAGTTAAGCCCCAGACCGATGAGCCCAGCTGCGGTGGTCTGGACGTCTTCGTAGAACTCTGCGGCAGTCATGTTCTGCCATGTTGATCCCATTTCGAGCTTGCGTGCAATCAGCGGGCGTCGGGGTGCGCGCTGAACGCGCTTGGCTAATAGATGAGGGATTGTTGTGTGCTCGTCATTACGAACCAGGACGGGCGCATGCCATTCTAAGGCGTGGGTTTCGCCGTCGATAACGTCTTCGTTACCTGAGGCTGGTTCTGCGGGCAAAGCGTTGGTGTTCTCGGCTGGAAGTTCCGGGTGTGCGGGTGTTTCAGACATGCCTTCAGTCTACGTGTCCAGAAGCGTGAGAATGGTGTTCTTTCCAACGAGATCCCCATGATGTTTTATGTCCTGCTGAGATTGCGCGCTTCTGTTGCGTAGCAATTTTCTTCACGAGGCTCTGTTGGGTAATCCATCCCAGGAGATGAGGAGTGGTGAGATCCTCGTCCACGACCGCGAGCGCCCAGGGATTATCGTCTGCGCTCATGCGAGAAAGGATCAGGGAGGGACGAGCTGACATGGGGAGTGAACAAGACGTGTCTAGCGCAAGAGAGGAGATTCGTGTGTGTGGGGGGAGTCCGCGTGAAAGGAAAGAGCTGAATTCATGTGCAGTGAGCATGCCCAAGTAACGGGGCTGATCACGATAGCGGTCTGTTGCGGCGATGACAGGAAGAGACGGGGCAGAGGCTGCTTGGAAATACTCCTGCGCCTGTAGAAGCGTCATGTCATCTGTCAATACTTGGCTTGGCTTTGTCATGAGTTGACCTGCGCTTTGGCGGCCAAGCAGGGTGTCGTCGACGGGTTCGTGGAGGACGTCACCTCGGCGACGAAGCTTCTCTGTGTAGATCGTTGAACGGGTGAAAAGTCGCGAAGTGAAGGTGGCAATGATGACAGCGAGCATCATTGGTAAAACCAAAGAATATTGACCGGTCATCTCGACGATGATGAGAACCGCGGTCATTGGTGCGCGTGCTGCTCCAGCAAAAGCTGCTCCCATTCCGATGACGCCAAAGATCGCGCTTTGAGAAACTGCCCAAGGGGAAACAAGTTGGCCGAAGACCATCCCCGTCATTGCTCCCATAAAGAGCGTTGGGGCAAAAATTCCTCCTGATCCGCCGATACCGATGGTGTATGAGGTATAGAGAATTCTTCCGACTAATAGAAGAGCGAGGAAAGGTATCGAGTAAGAGCCAAAAATCGCAGAAATTTCGATGGGGTAGCCCGAACCGTACATGTAAGGAAAAGCGATGAGTGCTGCTCCCAAAGCAATGCTCAAGACCCCTGCGCGGCACCAGTTGGGGAGGGGAATATGTGACCAGAAAGCATCAATCCAGTCCTCACTGAGATAAAGGAACTTTGAGAAAGCAAGTCCGACAAGTCCCGCGATGACACCGAGGATGGCGACCCACGTGATATCGGGAAGTGACTGCAAGGGGAAAGTCTCGCCTAAATCAATGAGGGGATGATCGCCAACGGCGGCCCGCGTGACCAATGAGGCAAGGACAGAGGAAACGACAACGTAGCCAAAGGCCTCGGCAGTGAATTGGGTGAGGATTACCTCCAAAGCAAAGAAAGCGCCGGCTAGGGGAGCATGGAAAGTCGCTGCGATTCCCGCCCCGCTACCGCAGGCCGCTAAAAGGATCACTCGTTCCTTGGGAAGATGCAGGAGTGAAGCAAACGAGGAACCTAAAGAGGCGCCAATCTGGACGATTGGGCCCTCTCGCCCTGCAGAACCGCCTCCTCCGATGGTGAGGGCAGAAGCGAGTAGTTTGACAACTGCGACTTTTGCGGGGATATATCCCCCTTTTTTCTGGACGGCCAGCATAACCTCGGGAATCCCGTGCCCCTTTGCAGAAGGGGCAAAATGTGAGATGAGCGGGCCGTAAATGAAAGCCGAGATTACGGGAGCAATGAGGAGGAATATCCAGGCCGGAATATTGAGTCGTCCGTGTGCCTGGCCGATGTGCTGCGTGTAGTCCCAGTACCCGGTAGTGACCCAGGTCCACGCGCCAATCATGAGATTGAAGAGGACTGCTGCGGATCCGGCAAATGTGCCAACGATTGCTGCGGCAATAGCAAGTGCACTTCTATGCACGGTGCATATGCGGCCGATGCGCGAAGCGAAGGTGTCTGGGGCTGAATTCTGAGGATCGCTCACTTAGACATAGTAGGTCCGCCGACCTGCAGCTGAGTGGGACTTGGGTGTTTATGGATCACTAAAAGATTCTCTGTGATGGAGATCATAGGTAGAAAAGCTGGATTCCTGTCGTACTTGGGACTGCTGACACCGCGAATTAGTCCTTCGAGGCAATAGGCTTGAGGAGTAACGATCATCAGGTCGTTGCGGCGATGGATAGCCGCACGAAATAACTGAAGGAGTGCCCACAATGGCAGAACCTCGTATTGTCACCGTCACCGGTGCAGCCGGACACATCGGTTACGCCCTTCTTTTCCGCATCGCTTCGGGAGCCGTGTTCGGTCCGGATACTCCCGTTAAGCTCAACCTGCTGGAGATCCCCCAGGGCGTGAAAGCCGCTGAGGGTACCGCAATGGAGCTTGATGACTGTGCATTCCCCCTGCTCGCAGGCGTGGATATCTATGATGACCCCAAGGCTGCATTCCAGGGCACCAACGCTGCCTTCCTGGTTGGTGCGATGCCTCGCCGTGCAGGCATGGAGCGCGCTGACCTCCTCGAGGCCAACGCCGGTATCTTTGGCCCTCAGGGCAAGGCCATTAACGACGGCGCCGCTGAAGACGTGCGCGTCCTGGTCGTTGGCAACCCGGCCAATACCAACGCCACCATCGCCGCTCACGCAGCAGGCGACGTTCCCGCATCGCGCTTCACCGCCATGATGCGTCTGGACCACAACCGTGCAATCTCGCAGCTGGCACACAAGACCGGTGCTGCTGTGGCTGACGTGAAGAACCTGGTTGTTTGGGGTAACCACTCCGCCGACCAGTACCCCGATGTCTCCTACGCGACCGTTGGCGGACAGGCTGCTTCCGGCCTTGTTGACGAGGCCTGGCTCTCGGATTACTTCCGTCCGACCGTTGCCAAGCGTGGTGCGGCGATCATCGAGGCTCGTGGTGCATCTTCGGCCGCCTCCGCAGCAAACGCTGCAATTGACCACATGCACGACTGGGTTCTGGGAACCCCCGCGTGGTGGTTCCCCCCCGCCGCCATCATGACTGATGGAGAGCACTATGGTGTTCCCGCCGGCCTGTGCTTCGGCTTGCCCGTCACCTCTGATGGTGGCGAGTGGCAGGTTGTCGAGGGCCTGGAGGTTTCTGAGGCAACTCGCGCTGGCATCGAGCACAACATTGCTGCACTGCAGGATGAATACAACACCGTGAAGCAGCTTGGCTTCATCAAGTGAAGTTCGCTGAAATTTACGGTTTGATCAAGAGCTGCTTCGCCTGACTTTCTTGGTCTAACTGCATGAGGGGCGCCGCATTGCGGCGCCCCTTTTGTTGAGTGAGGCGCATGTTTTCATGCCTAATTTTGGTTGTATAACGCACTGCTGTACGGGGGTGTTAGTTGGCTTTTGGCCTCGATGACAAAGCCTCCCACGTCACGCACCCGCAGAAGAAAATTCCTGCCGCTAAAGCAATGCATCCGCCCGTTGATAGCTCAAGAATGAGGGAAATTGCGAAACCACAGGCAGAAATTACAAGAGCTGCGAGCGCTGAAGCGACCATTAAGACTCCGGGTCGGGCAATAAAACGCATCAAACCGGCACTTGGTGCAATAAGCAATGCCAAGGGAAGCAGTGTGCCCACCGCGGGAATCATCACGATGAGACAAACCGTGATAAGAGCAGAGATAAGCGCGTCGGTGAGCACAAAGGCGCCGGGGGAGGAACGAAAGGCTGCTCGGTATCCCTGTGCGTCGAAAGACAAGAGAAGAATGTGGCGTCCGCGCAAGGTAAGAATACATAGCGCGCAGACCAATGCCATGCCTGCAAGCGCAATATCCACCGGGGTAACGGTCATGATTGAGCCCGTGAGGAAACTCGAAATCTGCAAGGGCAGGGGAGCAAACCACTTCGAGAGGAAATAGCCCAAGGCAAAACTGAAGGTCAAGACGACCCCGGCAGCAGCGCTGCCCGAGACTCCTGGGATTCGTGCCAAAGCGCTCATCAATGCAGAAAGCGGCAAGCACAAACCCAGTGCGCCCAAGAAAACACAGAGGGCAAGAATGCTGTGATCCCTAGTGAAAACAGATGCACACACGACACCGATCACCGCACCCGGAAAGGCTCCGTGCGTGATCGACTCAGCAAAGAACACGCGCCCGCGCAGGACAGTCATCGTCCCAACGATTCCGGAGAGAATTCCTAGCAGCGCCAGCTCGCACAGAGGAAGGAGAAGGATCGCTAACATGTCCGAACTCGCTTTCGTGCTCTGTACAGTCCGACGATGACTGCGCACAGAGCCACTTGGGTCAGAGCAACCGAGGCTTGAGGTGAAGTAGGCCTGGAAAGGGGAACCAGGAGAGTTACCATCCCCAGCGCCCCACCTGCGCAGGAAAGAAGTACCGAATAAGCCAGCATCTGCCTCGGTGAAGAGGAAAGAAGTCGGGCGGCGAGTGCGGGGACAATGAGGTACCCCACGACCAAAAGAACACCGATTGCCGAGGCCCCCGCGACGACGATTGCGCACATCGCGGCGTTGAGGCAGGCATCGCACAGCCTCGTGGGTACTCGCGCGGCGAGTGCTCCCGCACTGTCAAAGGCGCACATGAGCTGAGCGCGCCACGAAAGAACGACTAGGACGCAGGCAAAAAGGCAAAAGATGAGGGAAATCGCCATGCGCTGGGGAGTAACTTCCAGAAGGCGGCCAAACATCAGCGCTTCCATTTGGCCCGACATATCGCCCTTCTTGAGGGAAATAATGACGCCGAGCGCGAAGAAAGAGGTCAGGACAACTGCTGCGGCGGCCTCGTGTGCGCGGCGGCGCATCGCCCAGGTTAATGCGGCAGCAACGAATATCGCGCAGATTCCCCCGCCCGCGGGGATCCAATCGATACCGCCGAAAACCGCGCCAACGACGATCCCCGGGAAGATCGAATGGACCGAGGCCTCGGCACCGAATTGCCAGTTGCGAAGATTCACCAAGGTCCCAACCGCGCCCGATGCAATCCCGAAGAGTACAAGGAAGAGTAGGGGGCGAAGGAAAAATGGAGACTGCCACAGGGGCGGAGCGCTTACGATCGCGTTAAACATTGTTAATCCCGCCGAAAGCTTCATTGATGATTTCCGGACGGAAAACCTGGGAGGTTGGCCCGTAGGCAACTTGGCGTCCAGCCACGATGAGGCTCTCATCGCAGACCTCAGTTGCGACCCGATAGTCATGGGTTGAAATCATGAACGCGGTTCCCTGAGCTTTTGCTTGGTTGATGAGCGAGAGAAGAGCTTCGCGGTTGGGCTCATCCAAACCGTTGAAGGGTTCGTCAAGCAATACCATGCGAGGCTTGGCGACCAAGGCGCGCGCGACCAGAACGCGCTGGCGTTGGCCGCCGGAAAGGGTCCCAAAGCGCTCGCGGGCACGCTCGACTAAGCCAATCTGTTCTAATGCTGCACTGACCGCTTCTTTCTGTTCACGACTGAGTGGACGTAGAAGTTTTGTCTTGGGGTACATTCCCATTTCGACGACCTGACGAACGTTGATTGGGAAGCTCAAGTCGATATCACTGTTTTGTGGGACGTAGCCGAGGAAATCCAGCGGGCAGCTCACTTCTCCAGATATGACTTGAGCGCTTCCCAAGAGCGCTCGCATGAGCGTTGTCTTTCCCGATCCATTTGGACCGATCAAAGCAAGGGCATGTCCGGGGCTGAGCGAGAGGGTGATTCCCGTCAGGACCGGTGTCTGGGAGTAGCCGATGCTGGCATTTTTGGCTGAGAAGACAGTGGCGCCAACATCGCGGCCCTCGTCAGGGTCTGAAAGCATATGAGCATCTGCGTTCATAATGATCGCTTAATGCTTGAGCTCCGAAGGCAGGGGAGCGATCGTTCCGTCCCAGGCTTGTGTCATGGTTGTGACGTTATGGATGATCGAGCCGATGTAGGTTTCGCCTTCACTGCCCACGGGTCCAAGGGAATCTCCGTAGAGCGCGTCATCGCCGATGATGGCTTTGACTCCCGCGGCGCGTGCAATCGTTTCAATTGACTTCGAGTTATTGGAGTTCTCTGCGAAAATCGCGCTCGCTCCAGATTTCTTCACTTCCTCGCTTGCCTTTGCGATGTGGTCAGCGGTTGCATCCTGCTGTTCGTTGAAATCAGAAAGTGCTGCACCGATGAAATGAATGCCGTAGCGTTTCGACAAATATCCGAAGGCGTCGTGGGAGCTAAAAAGGACGCGCTTATCGGTGGGAACGCTATCAAAGCTGGCCTTTGCCCACGCGTCGAGGGAATCGATACGCTTTGCGTATTCTTCGCTTGCCGCGCTGTATGCCTCGGCGTGATCCGGGTCCGCTGCTGAGAGGAACTCTCCGATGTTGCGGACCTGCAGTGCAGCGTTCGCTGGAGAGGTCCAGACGTGAGGATCGTATGCGAACTCCGGCTCGCTTTCTCCTTCTTCTGGCGGGAAAGGCCAGGGTGCAACCTCGACTGTATGACTGCCTCGGGAAACCGAGTAGGGAAGCAGTTTGTCTCTTTGTGGGCGGTTCTGCGGATCTTCGATATCGCGTGCGCTAAGAACACCCGAGGTCACCGCCATCGTTCCTTTGAAGCCCGAGGCGCTCACTGCCTGATCGAGGAAATGCTCGAGGTCTACTCCAGAGACAAGAAAAACTTTCGCTTGCGTAAGGGCTTGCAGTTGCTGGGGAGTCATTTCGTGCTCGTGTGCCGAGGCATTGGGCGCAAGTAGGCACGTGAGTTGCACTTTTGTGCTGGCTTGCTCGGCTGGGGCCCCTATATGAGATTGCGTTCCCGCGGCATCAGTTTTATCGAGCGAGATGGAGTTTTGTACCGAGGGCTGCTGCGCAATTTGGGTGACATAGTCGCAGATCTGGGTGGTGCTTGCGACGAGGGAGAGTGGGGTGGAGCCTGACTGTGAAGATGCAGTTGAGCACGAGGCGATCGAGGTCGCGCCCAGTAGGCAGGCTGCTGTGGCGGTAAGGAATGAACGCGAGTGAACGGCGGACATTGAAGTTCCTCTTCATTGGGGTGTTATCTAATTATGGCTTTCTTCGCCAAAAAGTTCGTTTAGCCGAACTTTGAGAAAGATTATCGTAATTAAGAAAATTTAGCTAGGCCTTAGTTCCTACGAAATGGACGATTTTGGACGAAACCTCGGAAGTGGCCTCGTCGTGGGGTAAAGTAAAGGCAAAATTCGGGGACTACCCGGCTCACGACTTTGCAAGGACTCGCAATGGATACGCTCAATGACCTCCCACTGCGCCAGCTCGATCCTGAAATCCAGGCGGTTTTGGATAGCGAATTGGAACGCCAGCAGCACACGCTGGAAATGATCGCCTCGGAAAACTTCGTTCCGCGTGCGGTACTTGAGGCGCAAGGCTCTGTCCTCACAAACAAGTACGCGGAGGGCTACCCGGGCCGTCGCTACTACGGTGGATGCGAGTTCGTTGATGTTGCGGAATCTCTGGCGATTTCACGCGCAAAGGAAGTCTTCCAAGGCGCGGATTACGTTAATGTTCAGCCTCACTCGGGTGCCCAGGCAAACGCGGCCGCTCTCATGGCAATGGCGAATGTCGGCGATACTCTCCTCGGCCTTTCCCTTGCCCACGGCGGCCACCTCACTCATGGAATGCACCTGAACTTTTCGGGCAAGAATTATCATGCTGTTGGCTACGAGGTTGATCCTCAGACGATGCGTATTGAACCCGAAAAAGTTCGCGAGGCTGCACTGCGCGAACGCCCGCGAGTCTTGATCGCGGGATGGTCGGCTTATCCGCGTCATTTGGACTTTGCAGCATTCCGCGAAATTGCCGACGAGGTCGGAGCTGTGTTGTGGGTTGATATGGCCCACTTCGCGGGCTTAGTTGCCGCTGGTTTGCATCCCTCACCGGTTCCTCACGCAGATATTGTGACCACGACTGTCCATAAGACTTTGGGCGGCCCTCGCTCGGGAATGATCCTGTCCTCGCGGGGAGAGCAATGGGGCAAGAAGCTGGATAGTGCGGTCTTCCCCGGCCAGCAGGGTGGTCCGTTGATGCATGTTGTTGCTGCGAAAGCAATTGCGATGAAGGTTGCTCAGACCGAGGAATTCCGGGATCGCCAGCAGCGAACGCTGGACGGTGCTCAGGCCATTGCGCAGCGTCTATTAGCTCCCGATGCTCAGGCCGCGGGGATTCGCTTGGTGACGGGTGGTACCGATGTGCACCTCGTTCTGGTTGATCTAGTGAACTCTTCGCTGGATGGACAGCAAGCTGAGGACCTTCTCCATGAGGTTGGTATTACGGTCAATCGCAATGCCGTGCCTTTCGATCCTCGCCCGCCTAGGGTGACTTCGGGCCTTCGTGTTGGAACTCCCGCGCTTGCGACGCGTGGGTTTAGCGTTGCTGATTTCGAAGAGGTCGGTGACATTATTGCTACGGCTCTGATTCAAGGGGCCAGTGGACAGGTGGAAGTTGAGGCTCTGCGTGCGCGAGTGCGTGCTCTGACGGATGCCCATCCTCTCTATGCGGGGCTGAATCAATGAGGGCTCCGTGGGAAGGCGATGCTCGTGTTCTGGACGGCACAGCATGTGCGGCTCAGATCAAAGATGAACTTCGTGCAAGGGTTGAAGTTTTGCGCGCTCGCGGAGTTGTTCCAGGGCTTGGAACGATCTTGGTTGGCGAGGATCCGGGGTCCGTTGCCTACGTTGCTGGAAAGCATCGGGACTGTGCCGAGGTTGGAATTGAATCGATTCGCGTGGATCTTCCTGCTCACGCCAGTGAGGATCAGATTCTCGAGGCCGTGGCTGGTCTGAATGCAGGTCCTGCCTGTACGGGGTTCATAGTTCAGCTTCCTCTGCCGCGTGGAGTAGACACGAACCGTGTCCTCGAGGCTGTGGATCCTGACAAGGACGCCGATGGTCTTCATCCGACAAATCTCGGCCGATTGGTGCTGCGGGGGAGTGAAGCTATTACCTCTCCTCTGCCGTGTACGCCGCGTGCTGTCATTGAGTTAATTCAGCGCAATGGGATCGATCTTAATGGTGCTGATGTGTGCGTTGTTGGACGTGGAGTTACTGTCGGTCGTTCAATTGGCCTGCTTCTCACGCGTAAAGACATCAATGCGACGGTGACAATCTGCCATACCGGAACGCGGGATCTGGCAGTGCATACGCGGGCGGCGGATGTCGTTGTTGCGGCCACGGGTTATGCGGGCTTAATTACTGCGGATATGGTCCGTCCCGGTGCTGTTGTGTTGGATGTGGGCGTTTCTCGCGTCGTCGATCCGGAAAGTGGGAAGGCGCGCCTGATGGGCGACGTTGCAGACGGTGTTGACCGCGTCGCAGGCTGGCTCTCGCCGAATCCTGGGGGAGTGGGGCCAATGACGCGCGCGCTTTTGCTGATGAACGTCGTCGAGGCTGCGGAGCGTGGCATAAGCGCGTGAGTTTCTACCTGGATAGATGAAAATCGTCAAGCTTTCATTATTGCTTTTATTAAAGCCTAGCTTTGTGGAAGCTTGACTATTTTTCTTTATCGCTGTCATTAAACTTGTGCTAAATTTACTCAATTCTTAGCGGTTGCGTTAGCGGGTTTGTTTGCGCTTTCTCTGAAAAGGTCAGTTTGAAGCGAAAAATCTATCTTTTCCGGGCTTTAGCTTGGGTTGCATTGTGCTACAGCCGCTACGCTGTTGCTTATGTTGACGTTTAATGTGTACAGAATCTACTAGAAGTATTCTTTTCTCTATCTTTAAAATGAGGTTACTTAACAGCATCTAACAATTTGTTTTGAGCCTTGCATTTTTTAGGGTATACGTGTAGCTTTCCTGTGAGCAGGGTTACAACCTGTTTTCCGGTACCAAGGTGGTTGCCGGTGTTTTCTATGAATTGTCAGGAAGGACAAGTCATGCCAGTTAACTTGAGTGGACGCCATTTCCTCAAGCTCCTCGATTTCACTTCTGATGAAGTTCGCTACCTCATCGACCTCTCGAGCCAGTTCAAGGCACTGAAGCTTACTGGGACGCCCCACCGTTACCTCGAAGGCAAGAACATTGTTCTGCTGTTTGAGAAGACTTCTACGCGTACTCGTTGCGCATTCGAGGTCGCCGGTATGGACCTTGGTATGGGCGTCACCTACCTGGATCCGGGTAGCTCTCAGATGGGCAAGAAGGAATCCATCGAAGACACCGCACGTGTCCTCGGCCGTATGTACGACGGTATTGAATACCGTGGTTTCGCTCAGGAGATCGTTGAGGATCTTGCGGCGAATGCTGGCGTTCCCGTGTGGAACGGTCTGACCACCGAGTTCCACCCGACTCAGATGATTGCCGATATGCTCACCGTTCAGGAGAACTTCCCCCAGGGAATCAAGGGCCTGAAGTTCGTGTTCATGGGCGATGCTCGTAACAATGTTGCTAACTCGCTGATGGTTGTTTGTTCCAAGCTTGGTCTGCACTTCGTTGCATGTGGTCCGAAGGACCTTATGCCCGCTGACGAGCTTGTTGCACAGTGCCGTGAGATCGCCGAGGAGACCGGCGCAAGCATTACGCTAACCGATGACCCGGTTGAAGCATGCACTGGCGCTCATGTGGTCTACACCGACATCTGGGTCTCCATGGGTGAGCCGGCGGATTTGTGGGAGAAGCGCATTAAGGAGCTCAGCCCCTACCGCGTGACCGAGAAGCTCATGGCCCTGACCGATTCTGAGTCGATCTTCATGCACTGCCTGCCCTCTTTCCACGACACCAAGACCACAATCGGTGCAGATATTGCCGAGCGTTTCGGTGTTACCGAGATGGAAGTTGAGGATGCAGTGTTTGAGTCCTCGAAGTCCCGTGTCTTTGATGAGGCGGAAAACCGCATGCACACCATCAAGGCCGTGATGTACGCAACCTTGAAGTGAGGTTGTTGTGGGACAGCGACTTGTAATTGCGCTTGGGGGTAATGCCCTTGGCAATACCCCCGCTGAGCAACTTGAACTGATCAAGGAGACTGCTCGGACAATTGTTGATCTCGTTGAGCTCGGCAATGATGTGATCGTTACGCATGGTAACGGTCCCCAGGTCGGAATGATCAAGGTTGCAACCGATAACTCGGCAACTAAGGTTGGCGGCACTCCCAGTATTCCGTTCCCGGAATGTGGTGCAATGTCGCAGGGCTACATTGGTTACCATCTCCAGCAGGCGATTGATAATGAACTTTCTGTTCGTTCTATCGACCGTCACTGTGCCTCAGTTGTGACACAGACTGAGGTCAACGCAGATGATCCTGCGTTCTCTAAGCCCTCAAAGCCCGTGGGTGCCTTCTTCACCGAAGAAGAGGCCAAGGCTCTGATGGAAGAGACGGGGAACACTTACGTTGAGGATGCCGGTCGTGGATGGCGTTGGGTGGTTGCCTCCCCGCTGCCGACTCGGATCGTGGAGATTCCCGTTGTTAAGTCATTGATCGATGCTGGTCATATCGTTGTTGCCGTTGGTGGTGGCGGTATTCCGGTTGTGTCGACCGATGAGGGGCTCAGTGGTGTTCCTGCGGTGATCGATAAGGATCGCTCGGCAGCACTGCTGGCACAGGAAGTTAATGCTGATCTTCTGGTTGTTCTGACCGCGGTTGATCAGGTTGCAATTAACTTCAATAAGCCGGATCAAGAAAATCTGGCAACGATGACGCTCGCAGATTGCCGTCGTTACATCGATGAAGGCCAGTTTGCGCCTGGTTCAATGCTCCCGAAGGTTGAGGCCTGCATGGGATTTGTTGAGGGCAGTGCTGGAAAGAGCGCCCTGATTACCTCGCTGAAGCGCGCAAAGGAAGCGCTTGCGGGCGAAACGGGTACTCGCATTCTCGCGGAGTAGTGCTCACGTGTGTTGCTGCCTCCACTTGACGAAAGCAGAGTGGAGGCAGCAATGCGTTGCAAATTTTTATACCTACAGTGTTGTAAAGGACATTGGAGTCTGTAATGACATCAACAGCAGTTGCGGATCCGCAAGCTACTCCGCAAACAGAAGCGCCAAAGCGGCGTTTTAAACTACATGTGCCTTCTGCATTCACCATCCTCTTCGTTCTTACCGTGATTGCTGTTGCGGCAACTTGGATGGTCCCAGCAGGTTCTTACTCTAAGCTGGCGTTCGATTCTTCGAGCCAGACACTTCAGGTCACCTCTCCTCAAGGTGAAGTCGAGAGTCTTCCCGCAACACAGGAACAACTCGATAAACTCAACGTCAAGATTGGCATTGAAAAGTTCACTGGCGGATCTCTGAAAAAACCAATTTCGATTCCCGGAACCTACCAGCGTCTTGATTCGACTCCCCAAGGAATTGCAGATATCACCCAAAGCATGGTGACCGGTACAGTTGAAGCTGCCGACATCATTGTCTTCATCCTTGTTCTTGGTGGTTTGATCGGCGTTGTCAATGCCACTGGTGCCTTTGAGGCCGGCCTTCTAGCACTAACAAAGAAGACGAAGGGACGCGAGTTCGCGCTCGTCTTCATGGTCTCACTCCTGATGGTCCTCGGTGGAACAAGCTGCGGCCTTGAAGAAGAGGCGGTGGCGTTCTATCCAATCCTTGTTCCAGTCTTCTTAGCGCTAGGATATGACTCGATCATCTGTGTCGGTGCCATCTTCCTAGCGGGCTCGATGGGAACAACCTTCTCGACCATCAATCCCTTCTCGGTGGTCATCGCGTCTAATGCTGCTGGCATTGTCTTTACTGAAGGCTTGGTTTGGCGTGTTGCTGGATGCGTCGTCGGCGCCGCAGTCGTCATTAGCTACTTGTGGTGGTACGCAAGGAAGATTAAGGCTAATCCTGCAGCATCCTACACTTGGGAAGATCACGAAGCATTCAACGCTCAGTGGGCCCTGAAGGGCAATAATGAAGGCTTCGAGTTTAACTGGCAGAAGAAGCTCATTCTTGTCCTCTTTGTTGCAGCATTCCCGATCATGGTGTGGGGTGTTATGAGCCAGGGCTGGTGGTTCCCGACCATGGCCGCATCCTTCCTTGCAATCACGATTGTTATTATGATCCTTTCACTGTTCGGCAAGAGCCGTCTGAACGAAAAGGCTCTGGTTGATGCATTCACCGAAGGTTCGTCGAGCTTGGTGGGTGTCTCCCTGATCATCGGTCTTGCTCGTGGTATCAACTACGTCATGGAGCAAGGCAAGATCTCCGATACGCTCCTGTACTATTCCTCGAATATGGTTGAAGGTATGAGCGGCCCGCTGTTCATCTTGGCGATGCTCGTAATCTTCTTCTTCCTTGGATTCATCGTCCCGTCCTCTTCGGGCCTTGCCGTTCTGTCGATGCCAATTTTCGCCCCTCTGGCCGATACCGTTGGCATGCCTCGTTGGATCATCGTTTGTGCTTATCAATGGGGGCAGTACGCGATGCTCTTCCTCGCTCCGACCGGCCTGGTTATGGCAACGCTGCAGATGCTCGACATGAAGTACTCTCACTGGCTCAAGTTCGTCTGGCCAATGGTTGCTTTCGTCTTCGGCTTCGGTGGCCTCATGCTTGTCGCTCAGGTTTTGACCGCCTGAGAGGCTGAGCAGATACCCTACGCTTGGCCTGAGGCAACCCGGTAATTTTCCCGGTTGTGTGGTGTGGGCAATGGGTAACTCCCTCGACTTTGGGGGAAAAGGAGAAAGAAGAAGACTCGGGGTCTGTGTTCGGTGTTGCGACGACACAGGCCCCGAGTCCGTTCTATAGCAATGCTGCGCTTCAATGAAGATATGCCGCACGAAGTACGTTTCTCGTTCGCCAAAGGTCAATTCGATTGCTCTTGTGAACCATTAGGTATGGGCCATGATAATTCTGAGAAATTTGATAATGAACGGATTGCGTTCTCGTTCAACACTCAACACGTCTGAGACGCAACACTTATCTGTTTCCGATTCGGTCCCTGACCATGAACGCAACGATTTGGTTCGTAAGTTAAATCGGTGACATATGCAGATGATCGCAATTGGTGCTATCGCCATCATCGGTACTCTGATTCCGCTCACTGACCCGAATCTGTTGCGCAGCAGTGAATCAGATATCGCATACTCGCCCTTCACCTTGGTCTTCGATCGTTTGGGCATTGCAGCGGCTGCGGCCGTGATGAACGCGGTTATTTTGACGTCTATTCTTTCGGCGGGTAACTCGGGGCTCTATGCTTCTTCGCGAATGCTGCACTCGATGGCTCTCATTGGTCAAGCCCCCCGCGTTTTCTGTCACGTGACGAAGAGGGGAGTCCCGCTCAATGCAATGCTCGCCACTGCCGCTGTTTCTGCTCTTGGCTTCTGCACGGCGCTGGTTGGTGAGGGAACGGCATACACCTGGTTGGTGAGTATCGTCGGCGTCTCGGGAATCTTTATGTGGCTAGGTATTGCGGCGTGTCATATTCGCTTCCGTCGCGCCTACCTTCTTCAGGGGTACAAGCTCGAGGACCTGCCGTATCGCGCCCCCTTCTTTCCCTTCGGACCGATTTTGGCTTTCGGTATGTGCCTCATCGTTTTGCTTGGCCAAAACTATGAGGCGATCTTCCTTGGCCAGATGTGGGAGATCATTTCGGCATACATTGGTGTTCCGCTCTTCTTGGGAGTCTGGCTGGGGTATCACCTCATCAAGAAGGATCGCATGACGCCGCTGGCGGAGCTTGATGTTCGGGGGGTAACTCGCGAGCAGATCGAAGAGGATATCGAGCGCACCAAGCACTACGACGACTGAATCGATACAAACTAGCGCCGAGGTCTGAAATCCATATGGGGTTCCGAGGCCTCGGCGCTCGCGTTATTCAGTTTTCCGCGCCCGCTAGCTTCAACGCGTGAATTGATTGCCGAGGCCTGGGGTTGCTTGGGCAAGTCGTCAGCGTCCTCCCTCGGTCCAGCGTCCGTTCGGGTTACCGTTAGACCAGTGACCATCCTTGTAAATCTCGTTACCGCTGTTGTCCCAGCAGCGGTTAGGGTCGTGTCCGAGAGTCCCAGAACAAGTCCATCCCAAGCTTGGGTCCTCGGTCTGAGTTTCAACCCAATAAGACTGACCGGACGAGGAAGCTCCACTCTGAGAACCGCCAGCGGAACCGGTCGCTCGTGAGGCAGAGCCTCCACTGTTTGAATGCGAACGGGCAGAGGAAACTCCGGTCGCGCGAGAACCACCGGCGTTAGATGAAGCAGCTGCGGCCTGTGCGGCCTGTTCAGCTTCCCACTGGGTGTATGAGTCACGAACCTGATTCGACTTCTCACCCAAAGCATTCACGGAATCGGTGAGCTTCTTTTCCTCATCGAGGTTCCACTTGCGGTCATCGCCCACGTGCGAGCGGTTCTTCACAGCTTCGCGTGCTTCGACAATAGTCTTAGCGGTGTCGTCGATGCTGGACTGTAGGCCGTCGCGGGTCGCATTGTCCTTGACTTTCCCATCGGTTTCACTCATGAGATTCTTCGCGTCGTTAAGCGCTTGGTTTGCCTTGTTAGCGGCTTCATCGAGCTTCTTAATGGTGAGGTCGTCGAGTTCACCTGCGATGGGGGCTAGAGCAGCGTTGAGCTTGCTGGTGGAGGCCTTAGCTTGGTCGAGGACCTTCTTCAAGGATTCGATCTTTTCGTTACTGGCCTTCGCGTTGTTGGGAGCCTCAGCCAGAGCGGTAACAGTCGCGTCCGAATCCGCGTAAATAGACTTGAGTGTGGTGACGTTCTCTGACTCAAGGACGTATTCGCCAGCCAAGGCAATGGAAGCCTGTACGGACTCGCGGGCAGCGGTGAAGTCGCTATCCGCAGCGACTAATTGAGCTTGAACATCTTTAACGGCCGCGGCAGTCGAATGCGCGGTAAAGGCATAAGCGCCGCTTGATGCAATCGCGATGATTGCCACCCCTGAGAAGACAAGGATTCCTCGTTTCCGACGGGGTGAGGCCGTTGCTTGCTGGTCACGTGAAGGGGTGGAAACGGGATCTGTTGAATCAAGATCAGTGGAAGAAATCGAGCGCACGGGCGGATATCTTTCAAATTGAATACTGCGTGTGTCGGGATATTTTCAGTGTACGCTCAGCAGTTTTTGATGTGGTGGACTTGCTGTGTGATTTCTTCCCCTTCCTGAAGTTCAAGGATTCAGCCGCCCGCTCTATTTCCTATGTCGCGGTTTTGTCTGATTCTGAGTTCTTCGTCGCCCAGGAATGACTTTATCGAGAATCCATATGATGGCGCTTTGGACGAAAGAAACCTCTGTCACGATGTAGGCAATGGTCATAAGTGTGGGGAGAAAGAAGAATGTGATAGCGACATTGGACAGGTGAAAGCTGCACTCTGATGCGCAAAACAAGAGTGCTTTCGCGTGTGTCAACGAATAGATGCTCAGTGCGGTGTAGGGGAGGATCCCTCATTTATTAACAATGTTCTGCTTCTTTTGGGTGGAATAGTCTGTTTCTTTAAGGGCCCACAAAATAACATACTTAAAGACTGCAATACTCAGAAAGCCAATGAAAATTACCACGAGTGCGATGCGGGAATCGTGGGATAGGGATGATGGCCAGAACGCGGACGAATTCATGATTCAAGAATAATTTGCTCTCGCAGTATAAGGTTTTCCTAGTTCTCGTCTTGGGGTGGGAGTGTTTGGCCTGGTGGTAGGTGTTTTTTGGCGTTGTCGAGCAGGTTGGGGTCGGGTGTGAAGCAGAAAGTGATGGTTTCTGGCGAGTTGCCCCAGCGTGAAAGAGTGATGCCGATGAGTTCGAAGGTCCCGGTGCCTGGTATTGTGACAGGCTCTCCTTCCACAAGGTCTCCTCCGTATGAGGGCAAGCCCACATGCTCGGGCCAACCGCCTCCGATGTTTGCCTTCATCTGTCCATTTTCAATTCGTGCATCGTTGAGTATGAAGCTGGGAAATTGGCTTCCTCGGACTGGACGGAAAATGGTATTGGAATGTACTGCGACTGTTTGGCAGGGTTGTGACATGGGTTCCTTCACTTCGTAATGCTGTGTGCATCCGCCAAGTAATAGTGGGATTGTGAGAGTACTGCTCAGAAGCAGGGCTGTTGGATATCTATTGATCATTAAGGAATTTCTCCGATCGTGATATAACCAAAATACTTCTCAAATTCACTCCACGACATCGAGAACTCACCGTGATCCGTAGGCGTTTGCGATAACGACAACCGGTTTTCTCCGTGTGGATTTATGAGTGTTACAGATGTTTCATTCGCGCTTTTAATCATGTACGAATGCCGTGCATAGAGATCGATTCGGCTTGGGTGTCCATCAATTGATACTTCTGCCGGTTGGGAATTCTCATTCCCAAATATCGGTGCGTACACCGTTGCTGTAGTTACCGGCTTTCCCGACTGGAGTGCGTCTACAACTTCTTGGCGTTCCTGAGCATCGTAGCTCAGGCCTGACCCGAAAATGCTCTTGATTGACGCCTCTTGATAATTGACTAAATGGCTTCCGCGTCCCGTGACTCGCAGCAGTCCTTGGCCGTTAGTGTTGGAAGTGATGCCTTCCCCGTTGAGAAAGGAACTCTCGTTGACGCCTCCAGGTGTGAGCTGGGCATATGCTTTTTCGTAGATGCTAACGATACTGGCGGATCCTCCGGAGTTTGCTCCATTCGCATAGGTCTCGCGTACCAGCACGAGTGAATAACTGCCTGCTGAGGGGAGTAGCGGATTGTCATAGATTCGCACCATGTATCCATCTACTTGACCTGAAGAATTGAAATGTTGAGTTACTCCCTTCGCCAACTGTTCCTGTCCTTTTGGGGTGTTCATAAGTGCAAGAATTGCCGAAATAAAGTAGCAGTCACCAATCGCTCCCTGTCGCACTTGGTGAAGGTTGTAGTTTCCGCTCTTCAAAAGGGACAGTTCTGTGTTGATTCGGGAGATATCCGCTTCATCGAGGCGCTGTGTACGTGAGGGGTCATTAGCTGTTCCTGCTACGGATCTATCGCGCGAGACAGGCTCGAGCCTCAATGCCTCATGCAATGCTTGTGACAGAATCTCTGCCGCCCATTTCAAAGATTCAATGCGGACGTAGTAATCATGGGCGATCGATTCGGATTCGTGCGAAAAGCTCGCGTAAATGACCGGACGCTCTTTCTTCGAAGCAGCCTCATAGATTCGGTCCATTTCTGCCAGTCGGGGGAGCAATCGATTGTGGACGTAGTGTTTGGCGCTTGCGACTTCGCGCGCATACCCGGCAATATCGGATGCAGCTGCTTCAAGCCCCTCATACAGGTGTGCGAAACGATATTGTTGTCTATTCGCTGACTCTTCAAAGGCTTCGCGAGAACGACCGGCCCATATCGTTGTTTTCTGTATCGTTGTACGGAACTCGTCGCCGACGATCTGCACTACTTCCGCTTGGTCATGAATTCGAGCCGCAAGGTGATCTATTGCCGGAAGATCACCTGGGATGTCCCCGGCGTGTGAAGAGAAAACTCCCATGGCAGCCATCCCCAATCGGTCTTCATCGACTAGTTCGCACGCTACCTCTTTAAGCGCAAGTTTCAAGACACTTTTCATAAATTGTCATCGAAGTGTGATCAAGCTGTAACAGGTGTGTAAGAAGAGTGATTCTGTGTTGCTCGACACAAAAAATCCCTAAAAAAGTCCAAAAAATTAAGACACGCCCTTAAAAGTCGCGGAAAAACTGACAAAAGTGCCATTTATTCCTTAATCTGTTCCCTGAAGCCACCGAAGTGGCATCCATAACCGACAAGAATGAGGTTTTTCAATGTCCGTCAACCGCACTGAACTTGTTGCCAAGATCGCCGAGCGCGCCAACATCTCGAAGGTCCACGCTGACGCCGCCCTTGCTGCGTTCCAGGATGTCCTGGTCGAGTCCCTGTCCAAGGGTGAGACCGTCAAGGTGACCGGCCTGCTCTCCGTCGAGCGCGTCGAGCGTGCAGCACGCACCGGCCGCAACCCCCGCACTGGCGAAGAGATCAAGATCCCCGCAGGCTTCGGCGTCAAGCTCTCCGCTGGCTCCACCCTGAAGAAGGCTGTCGCCAAGTGAACTCAGCCTTGCGCTGAAAAACACTGAAACTTCGATGCGTTTCCTGCATCGATATTTTCACTCTCGTGTGTGCCCCGGTCCCCCGACCGGGGCACACACGCATCTCAACGTCGGGACATGAGTTAGCTCGCTTGGCAACGGAGCTGGGTGTAAGCTGAAGACGCACAAACTGTACACACAGGCGTGTTCGTTGCTTGGCCTCGAAACCCCATACTCTTGCGGCCAGAGCTCTGCCCGCGCCTCGCGATCCCAACATCAATGAGGAGTTCCAATGCGGATTGCCATCTTGCCCACGCCCGAAGATATTGCCGTCGTCGCAGCCGATCGCATTCAAAGTCTTCTGGAGCGCAAGCCTTCTGCAGTACTTGGTCTTGCGACGGGCTCGACTCCGCTGCCCCTGTACGATGAGCTGACCAAGCGTTACGAGGCCGGCGAAATTTCTTTCGCGCACACTCAGTCTTTCAACCTTGACGAATACGTTGGCCTGCCCGAAGACCATCCCGAGGGCTACGCGAACTTCATTCATCGTTTCCTCGTTGATCGCGTTGATTTCCCCAAGGGGGCGGCACACGGCCCTAACGTCTGGACCGGTGATAATGACCAGGCCGCGGCTGACTACGACAAGGCGATCCGCGATGCCGGCGGCATCGACCTCCAGATTCTGGGAATCGGTGCAGACGGACACATCGGCTTCAATGAGCCCGGTGGATCCTTCGCCTCGCGCACCCACGTCGATGTTCTTACCGAACAGACTCGTCGCGATAACGCTCGTTTCTTTGATGGCGATATTACGAAGGTTCCTACCCACTGCATCACCCAGGGCCTGGGAACCATTATGGAGTCCGGAGAAGCCCTGCTGATTGCAACCGGCGCGGGAAAGGCCGAGGCCGTGCGTCAGCTGGTTGAGGGTGCGATTTCCGCCCGTTGGCCCGCCACCATTTTGCAGATGCATCCCAATGCCATTGTCCTGCTGGATGAGCCCGCAGCTCAGGGCTTGGAACTCGCGGATTTCTACCGCGAGGTGTGGGCTAAGCATCAAGCGTGATTCCCGTGTTCGCGGCCGTTTCTGATCAACATCGGAAGCGGCCGCGTCCTACAATAGGGGACATGTCTTTTCTTGATGAACCCCAGGGACCTTCTGCGCCTCAAGGCCCGCAAACCCAGTCGTCGACAGGCTTGCTTGAGCGCACCGAGGTTGAACAAGAGAAGAGCCCCGGAGATGGCGATCGCTTCGCGCACTTTGTCCGCCGTGATAAGGCCGACTCTTCAATGATCACCGGCCAGCCGGTGGTTGCACTGTGTGGAAAAGTCTGGATCCCCACTCGAGACGCCTCGAAATACCCCGTCTGCCCGACCTGCAAGGAATTGCGTGATTCTATGGGTAAGAACGGTAGGAATTGGCCATTTTCTGATGGAAACGGCCAGGGAGGTTCCGCGGAGTGAGTCCCACTGCGCAGGGGCCATCGCACGCATCTTCTTCCGCAGCCACTTCTCTTCCTCCTGCTTTCCCACGCCGAGCCCCCTGGGGAACAGCCGGAAGTCTACGTGCGTGGCAGGCTGCAGCCTTGGAACAATACATGGCGGCTTCACCGCAAGACTTTCTTGCGGTTGCTACCCCCGGCGCGGGTAAAACGACCTTTGCCCTGCGTATTGCCGTCGAGCTCATGGGCGCTGGAATCGTTGAAAAAGTTACGGTCGTATGCCCGACCGAGCACCTCAAAAGCCAATGGGCCGAGGCCGCTGGGCGCGTTGGGATCCACATCGATCCCGCGTTCTCGAACTCTCAAGGCATGGCGGGTTCACACTTTGACGGCGTGGCTGTGACTTACGCGCAGGTTGCCTCGAATCCTATGGTTCACGCCGCCCGCACGCGCCTCCACCGCACCTTGGTGATCCTTGACGAGATTCACCATGCGGGTGACGCGCTTTCGTGGGGCGATGGTGTTCGTGAAGCCTTTGACGAGGCCACGCGTCGCCTTGCGCTGACCGGTACCCCTTTCCGCTCTGACACTTCTGCCATTCCTTTTGTGCGCTACGAAGAAGACGATGAGGGGATCAAGCGCTCTAAAGCCGACTTTACCTACGGCTATGGCGATGCCCTGCGTGACTTCGTTGTTCGTCCGGTCCTCTTCATGTCCTATTCGGGACAGATGTCGTGGCGAACGAACGCGGGCGATATTTACACCGCGCGTCTGGGTGAGCCCCTCACCAAAGACCTGATGAAGCAAGCATGGCGAACCGCACTCGACCCGAAGGGGGAGTGGATCAGCGCAGTGCTGCAAGCAGCCGATCAGCGCTTGGAGGAAGTGCGGCGCCAGGTTCCCGACGCCGGCGGCTTGGTGATTGCGGCCGATCAGGATAAAGCCCGCGCATATGCGCGCCAACTACGAGCAATTACGGGGCAACGTCCAACCGTTGTTCTCTCCGACGACGCAGATGCATCTGAGCGCATTGACGAATTCCGTCAATCGACCGATAAATGGATGGTCGCTGTGCGCATGGTCTCCGAAGGCGTGGACGTTCCTCGCCTGAGTGTGGGGGTGTACGCAACCAACGCCTCGACTTCTCTTTTCTTTGCGCAAGCGGTTGGGCGTTTTGTGCGCGCCAGGCGCCGAGGCGAAACTGCGACGGTCTTCATTCCCTCCGTCTTGCCCCTGCTGAATTTGGCCGGGGAGATGGAAGTCCAGCGCGATCACGCACTGAACCGGCCTCCCTCGAAAGAGGGGGACATGTGGAACCCTGAAGATGCCATGGTTGCTCAGGCGAATAAGAGCGAGAGCGCCTCGAGTGATCTACTCAATCAGTTCGAGGCTTTGGGTGCGGATGCGCAATTTGATTCCGTGCTTTTTGATGGTGCCGCGTGGGGGACCGAGGCCGATGTGGGTTCTGTCGAGGAACAAGAATATTTGGGCATTCCGGGCCTCCTAGAACCCGAACAAGTGACCACTCTGCTTCGAGCACGCCAAGAAGAACAGTTGGCGACTCAGCGGCGTGAGGCGAGTGCACGGCGGGCACGTGAAGAAAATGCCAATATCCCGGCACACCGACTGCGTGCAGCTAAGCGCAAGGAGCTTTCTCGCTTGGTGTCCTCGTGGTCGAGGCGTTCGGGACAACCTCACGCAAGTATTCACGCAGAACTGCGACGTAGAGCTGGTGGACCAGAAGTCGCCCAAGCAACAACGGAGCAGATCGAAGCCCGTATTGCGCTATTGCGTGAGTGGTTTGTCGGCCGCGGGTAGGAGTTTATTCGAGGTTGGTTAACTAAGAGACGATATACGGCTGTGGGGGCTGCGGTGAAAGGATTCACCGCAGCCCCCA
>OCPI01000185.1_pt1 | contig 35724 bp, 31 predicted proteins | sample 1476291 | NCBI WGS metagenome assembly OCPI01 (sample SAMEA2580054, study PRJEB22360) | human gut metagenome | reverse complement strand
TGGAAGCCGTATAGGGGTTACTATTTATAGCGTCCAAGTTTCGGGGCGCAGTTCAAAGCGAGGAAATAGCTAGCAAAACTAGCATGTTATGGCATAACCAAAACGGCTGTGGCACGAGAGTCTCGCGGATTACGTACCCAAAGTGTACATCACGCAATATCTATGCATACGGCGTCTTCGTCATCCGAAGGTGGAGAAATTTGGCGAATTCTCGTATGTAGATGGTTGCTTCATACCTCAATGAAAGTCCCCGCCCGAAGGCGGGGAAATCATGCCTGACCGCGCGCGCCGGGGCGGTTGGGGTAGCCTCAATGAAAGTCACCGCCCGAAGGCGGATAAATAACTAGCTAAAACTAGCATGTTATCGCGCAGCAGAGACTGCTGCGGCACGAGACTTTCGCGGATTACGTACCCAAAGTGTACACCACGCAATATCTATGCCTACCACGGCTTCGTCATCCGAAGGTGGAGAAATAAGCTGCCATCCTCGCGCTGATGCGACATCACCAGGTTGCCTCGCTGAAAGTCCCCGCCCGAAGGCGGGGAAATTACCCACCGTGAACTCCGATAACCCCACCTGGGCCGAGCCTCAATGAAAGTCACCGCCCGAAGGCGGGGAAATACGGCCAACAAGACAGCCCACATCTTCGGCGGTCAAGCCTCAATGAAAGTCCCCACCCGAAGACGGGGAAATGGGTGGCTCCGTGGGCTTCGTTGAGTTTCCAGAGGATGCCTCAATGAAAGTCCCCGCCCAAAGGCAGGGAAATGGGCACGTGTTGCAGGTGAAGTCGATGCCATGCGAAAGAAACCTCAATGAAAGTCCCCACTCACAAGTGGAGAAACCTTGCGGCCACAGACGGAAGCCTCCAAAGGTCATTATCCCCACCTCTACTACCAGTCCGCAATCGAACTCGTCATTCCTCCGCTCCCCTGCCGTGCGTCGCTAGCGAATGAGCAACGCGGCTAGAGAATGAGCGCATCCGATTCGGTCACCTCGCGCACCCGGCCAATGTAGCTGAAGGTCGGCTCATCTAGGCGGGCCAGCAGCCCCAGGTCGCAGAAGAGCACTGAGTCCTCGTCTGGATCGATGAGTTCTTGAACTTCGTCTTTGATGCGTCGCACCTTGGCGGGGGCCGCATCCACAATAAAGACGCTGTACTGAATACGGTCCCCATAACTGAGAATGAGCTTGGCCAGCTTGGCGCGCCGCCGGTCGCTGGGCACGTCGTAAGCGATGAGTGTTCGTCGGGCGTCGTCACGCATTATCGTACGGTCACCCCCGTGTACTCGCGAGTGGTTCCGTTAATTACGCCCAGGAGCATGCGGGCCTGCACCTCAACAGCGCGGCGCCACGTCACCGAATACCCGTAGGTGGGGTGGGTAATCTCCGTGGCCATTCGCTTCTCGAACGCGGCAATGACAGTCTTCCGTCCTTCGGGTGTGAGCCGGTAGCTACCACCAACCGCCGTGAAGTGTGCCGCTTTGACCTGCTTCCTATTGATAAGAGAAACCACCACAGAATCCGCGATGACTGCACGGAACTCTTCCATGAGGTCAAGCGCGAGCGCCGGCTTATTGCGAGAGCTGCTGTGCAGGAACCCGGCGTGAGGGTCGAGCCCACAGGTGAGGATTGCTCGAATACATTCTGAGCTGAGCAGCCCGTAGGCGTAGTTCAGCAGAATGTTGATGGGGTCGTTGGCGCCTCTCCCCTGCCGCCCGGTCCAGGTCCAGCCGAGTTCGGTGAGCACGTCTTCTTTGAGCATGGTCGCGAAACTACCGAAGTAGAGCGAGGCGGCTTCACCTTCGATGCCGAGCAGTTCCGGGATTGAGGTAGCCTGCGGCGTGTGCTTCTGAATGTCTCGCATGGTGCGGCATACATCTGCGGCGTGGCCGTTGCGGCGCAGCAGGGTCGCTTGGTTTGAGATTTTACTGGCAATCATGGCACTCGCTATGGGCAAGTGCCCCTGCGCTGAGAGGACGTGCTGTTGCACGCGGGCCAGTCCATTCGGTCCGGTGCCGGGTTGCGACCAGCCGTAGACTCGGCCGGTGCTGGAGCACCAGATGATGGTGCAGTTGCGCCACATGAGTTCTCGTAGAAGCGCGGAGGAAACGTCGATGTTTCCGTGAACAACGAGGCTGTGCACACGTTCGAGGGGTACGCTGCTGATTGTTTCGCCGAGGTGCTGCACGATGAGACGTCCTTGCTGGACGGTCGCTCTTGATCCTTGCGTGGTGAGGTGCGCTACTTGACTGTCGGGGTTGCTGGCGACGACGCGTGTAATGTTTTCTTTTCCGCGGGATTCGTCGGGTAGGCACACGGAGATGTGGGAGCACCAGCTGCAGCGGGGTGAGTCTTCGAGGGGTTGCGGTGCTGTCGGGTTGTCGATGAGTGCGCGGGTGGTGTGTACATATTCTTCTGCGGTGCGGATGTCTTCATCTGAAATATCAACGGGGACGGTTTTGTTGTGGTTAGTGAAGTGTACTGCGCATTCGCTGACTGTTTCGCCGGCTTCTTCGAGGCAGATTTTCTGAAGGGCGAGTTGCACCCTGTGGGCTGGTGTGACGGAGGCATTGCGGCGTACGGGTGTTGCTTTGTATTCGATGACGCGGGTGGTGCCGTCTTCTTGGGGTTCGATAGCGTCGCATCGTCCGGTGAGCCCGAGGCGTTTTGATGAGATGGTGACTGCGTGCTGTTGTGTGCCGCGGGATGTTTTGGGGTCGTCGACTCGCTTGTGGGCGGATTGCCCTTCTTGCATTTGTGAGGTGTCGGTCTTTTCGCCGTTGGATTCGATCCATGCGCGGCGGGGGCAGTACACGGTGTGCATGACGAGTGAGATAGGAAGTTCGTCGCCTGCACTGTAGGGGGTAGACATCGGTGTCTCCTGGGTGTGAGTGAATATGGTGGGCAGTCAGCTTTGACTGCTTGGTTTTGAGGGTAGCACCACGGTGGGGTGTTTTGGCTTATCAGCGAGTTTATGACGCTATTCCGGCGTGTTGAGTTTTCTGCTTGGGTTCATGGAGGAGGCGGGTAGTAGCTGGTGGGTGGGGCTTGTAGCTGGTGTTTTGGCATGGCTGCTTCCTGCGCAGCAGAAAGGAAAAGCTCCGTTCCTGGACTGTGGCGGGTCCACGAACGGAGCAGGAATAGGTTAGGGAAAGTCCCTACAAAGGCTGTAGGGAAATCGCTGAGTTGAGAATCATTCATTATTCGCCTTGGCCTCAATGCCTTAATGAATGTCCCTACGAAAAGGTAGGGAAATGAGCGGACGGTTCTCATACACTGCGCCGATATTGAAGCCTCAATGAAAGTCCCTCCAAAGAGGGTGGGATAAGAGCTTGCCAACGTCAATCTGCCAGGGGTCGAGTGGGCCTCAATGAAAGCCCTTCCAAAAAGGAAGGGAAATAGGCTGACCTGCGTCGCGCCAGTGTTAATGGTCGTGCCTCAATGAAAGCCCTTCCCAAAAGGTAAGGGAAATGCCTATCCTAGCCGGCAGCCATACTCTCCACTCAGCCAATGCCTCAATGAAAGTCCCCCACAAAACTGTAGGGAAATCCCCGACCCTAAGACACAGCCCTTCGGCACTATGGCGCCTCAATGAAAATCTCCGCTGGAAAGCAGAGAAAACTGGTGAAGTCCTCACAGAAACCCGCGGCGAAGGCGGACCTCAATGAAAGCCTTTCCAAAAAGGAAGGGAAATGCCGCATCAATCTTGCGCGCGCTACTCGGACTCTCCTTGCCTCAATGAAAGTCTCCACTCAGGGTGGAGAAAAGTAGTCGGCAACATCCGCCTAGCGAGCTTCCATAGCCCAGCCTCAATGAAAGTCTACGCCTCAGGCTGCAGAACAAACGGTCCCACGGTCATCTTGAGGGTATATTGATCTGTCTTATTAAGATCCCCGCCAAAAGGGAAGGGAAATGAAGAGCCGTAAGCACCCCAAGAATCACTGATCTCAGTGCCTCAATGAAAGTCTCCGCTAGGAAGCGAAGAAATACCCAGCCAGTAGAGTGCAGCAGAAAGACCTCAATGAAAGTCCCTACGAAAAAGTAGGGAAATCTCCGGTGAATTCACGGTGAAAACCTCGCCCTTAGCGCCTCAATGAAAGTCCCTACGAAAAAGTAGGGAAATGCACGATGTCGTAGGCCTCAGCCATGCGTTGCCCGCCTCAATGAAAGTCCCTACGAAAAGTAGGGAAACTGTGACTGATGACACCGTGCTCCACAACTCGCACCAGCCTCAATGAAAGTCCCTACGAAAAAGTAGGGAAATGCCAACATCGGCATCTTCCACCTCGTTGCACAGGTAGCCTCAATGAAAGTCCCTACGAAAAAGTAGGGAAATTTGTGCGCCACATCTCATGCATGTAATATTCATAATTTGCGCCTCAATGAAAGTCCCTACGAAAAAGTAGGGAAATTCATAACGGCCATGGTTATACGCGCTCAGAACCTCGGCCTCAATGAAAGTCCCTACGAAAAAGTAGGGAAATTTGGAACTTACTCATGATTCTTTCATTTTTGAAGCAGCCTCAATGAAAGTCCCTACGAAAAAGTAGGGAAATCACACATGAACTCCCTGGCAATCCTCGAACCCATGTGCCTCAATGAAAGTCCCTACGAAAAAGTAGGGAAATTCGGTTGGCTCATCGAGTCCAACGCCCACTTCGTGAAGCCTCAATGAAAGTCCCTACGAAAAAGTAGGGAAATCCTAGAACTTCTTGCTGGAGTTCTGGGCGTTTGTTGTTGTGCCTCAATGAAAGTCCCTACGAAAAAGTAGGGAAATGCGGCTTCGGTCATGTCCTTGACCGCATCGACAGCGCCTCAATGAAAGTCCCTACGAAAAAGTAGGGAAATAATAGATGGGCATCTGTCCTATCTTCAAGCGAACCGCGCCTCAATGAAAGTCCCTACGAAAAAGTAGGGAAATGCTGGTTTTCAATGAGAAGGCGCTCCGTGCGCTTCGCCTCAATGAAAGTCCCTACGAAAAAGTAGGGAAATCTCAGAGTCACCCGCCATATCCAGCTCCTCATCACTAGCCTCAATGAAAGTCCCTACGAAAAAGTAGGGAAATGAAGCGCCACAATCGATGAACAATCCTGCGTGTCGTGCCTCAATGAAAGTCCCTACGAAAAAGTAGGGAAATGCTCCACCTAAAGGGCAATGTTCCATTGCTCTACAAGCCTCAATGAAAGTCCCTACGAAAAAGTAGGGAAATCACCTCATCCAGTTTTTCGCCCTCATGCAGGTTCACGCCTCAATGAAAGTCCCTACGAAAAAGTAGGGAAATCCCGGTGCGTGACATGTTTCTAGCCTCCTCCGAGGAGCCTCAATGAAAGTCCCTACGAAAAAGTAGGGAAATAGCGTTCGGACTGGAGGACGTACAGACCGCCGAAATGGCCTCAATGAAAGTCCCTACGAAAAAGTAGGGAAATCAAGCGGGGATGAGCCGACGTGCTTAAACTAGTTGATGCCTCAATGAAAGTCCCTACGAAAAAGTAGGGAAATCAGCAGGTCAGTCATGGTCTTGCCGGTCATGGCTGCGTGTGCCTCAATGAAAGTCCCTACGAAAAAGTAGGGAAATGCGGGCTTCTGCCCGATCCCACTCATGACCAGCCTGAGCCTCAATGAAAGTCCCTACGAAAAAGTAGGGAAATTCGCAAGAAACTGCAAAGAGCTCTCGGAGCTCAAGCCGCCTCAATGAAAGTCCCTACGAAAAAGTAGGGAAATCATCGTGCAATACCCTCATCCTCCCACATCTAGTAGCCTCAATGAAAGTCCCTACGAAAAAGTAGGGAAATACAACGCCGAAGACCGTAAGCTCGTCAATCGCCTCGCCTCAATGAAAGTCCCTACGAAAAAGTAGGGAAATCCCTGTTGGCGGGGTTTGCGTCCCCTGCCTTTGGCGCCTCAATGAAAGTCCCTACGAAAAAGTAGGGAAATTACCTTTGCGCGGGCTTCTTCTAGCTGGGCTAGGGGCCTCAATGAAAGTCCCTACGAAAAAGTAGGGAAATCGGAATAGATGACAGATAGATGACGGAATAGATGACAGGCCTCAATGAAAGTCCCTACGAAAAAGTAGGGAAATCCAGGAATACATCATCAGCACCTACGGACAAGAAACGCCTCAATGAAAGTCCCTACGAAAAAGTAGGGAAATCCACCGCCGGGTTCAAGTGCCGCCCGCCTACTAATTGCCTCAATGAAAGTCCCTACGAAAAAGTAGGGAAATGTCTTGGTGATTCATGAGGTCTTCCTTCTTTTTGAGCCTCAATGAAAGTCCCTACGAAAAAGTAGGGAAATCTGGTCTATTTCTTCACCGTCCGAACGTTTACCCCTGAGCCTCAATGAAAGTCCCTACGAAAAAGTAGGGAAATCCCGGCGACAAACTTTATTTAGTTGATATGAATATCGCCTCAATGAAAGTCCCTACGAAAAAGTAGGGAAATTGGCCGCAGAAAGTCGCGAATACGCCATCACCCGCGCCTCAATGAAAGTCCCTACGAAAAAGTAGGGAAATTAATGCGCATGACTCGACAGATTATCAAACTCTCAAGGCCTCAATGAAAGTCCCTACGAAAAAGTAGGGAAATCCAAGAAGCAGTACGAAGCAGGCACCCCCAAAGCACAGGCCTCAATGAAAGTCCCTACGAAAAAGTAGGGAAATATTGGACAAGCTCAAAGATGGGTACGTAATTGTTGGCCTCAATGAAAGTCCCTACGAAAAAGTAGGGAAATGGTGGATAGAACGCTCGGTACCATCATTATCAAACGCCTCAATGAAAGTCCCTACGAAAAAGTAGGGAAATCCGACGACAGGCTCATCTCAGAGCGGTTGCCTTCGCCTCAATGAAAGTCCCTACGAAAAAGTAGGGAAATCCATGAATTACCTACAGGCGGTCACCCCAGACGTGGCCTCAATGAAAGTCCCTACGAAAAAGTAGGGAAATTCTTCCTGGGCACCCACTTCATCCGCCGCGCTCGCCGCCTCAATGAAAGTCCCTACGAAAAAGTAGGGAAATTGCGACGCTGAAACCAGAACTTCGAGACCAGCGACTGAGCCTCAATGAAAGTCCCTACGAAAAAGTAGGGAAATCATAGTAGAGCTCCTAGAGTCGAAAGATATTTACGGCCTCAATGAAAGTCCCTACGAAAAAGTAGGGAAATTCGCAAGCCTGGCCGCAAAGCTGGGGGTCTAAATGGCCTCAATGAAAGTCCCTACGAAAAAGTAGGGAAATCTGGGGTTGTTAAGTGGGTCGGTAGTTGCTATACTGGCCTCAATGAAAGTCCCTACGAAAAAGTAGGGAAATTAGTGCAGATCACGATACCGCGGCTTCCGTAATGGCTGCCTCAATGAAAGTCCCTACGAAAAAGTAGGGAAATTTCGGGGTTTCCCGCCCCTTAACCTTACATTTATAGTGCCTCAATGAAAGTCCCTACGAAAAAGTAGGGAAATGCTTGATGATGACCGCTACTATTGGGCTGATGACTACGGCCTCAATGAAAGTCCCTACGAAAAAGTAGGGAAATAAGGAGGACAGCACCCCGGCATGGAGCGACCCCCAAAAGCCTCAATGAAAGTCCCTACGAAAAAGTAGGGAAATACCTGCACCCAGCAGCAGCACACCACCGCACCCTGCCTCAATGAAAGTCCCTACGAAAAAGTAGGGAAATTAACATTTTTTCCAGTTCTAGTTGTTCTTGCGGGCGCCTCAATGAAAGTCCCTACGAAAAAGTAGGGAAATCTAGCGGCGCAGATGGGCAACGCGAGCGCGGGCTTGGAGCCTCAATGAAAGTCCCTACGAAAAAGTAGGGAAATCTATCGACACGGTGCTGAGCCGCGCCACCTCTGTCGGCCTCAATGAAAGTCCCTACGAAAAAGTAGGGAAATGCCCGGGTACCAGTGCGCATTTCGTGGTGGAAGCTGGCCTCAATGAAAGTCCCTACGAAAAAGTAGGGAAATCTGTAGCTTTCGGGGTATCCCCTTGCTACATAACTATAGCCTCAATGAAAGTCCCTACGAAAAAGTAGGGAAATCGTACTGACGTTCCTCTTCGGGTCAGCAGCTCTATGCCTCAATGAAAGTCCCTACGAAAAAGTAGGGAAATCGAGTCTTTCTCTTGCTTGTTAATGACCTCATTCTCGCCTCAATGAAAGTCCCTACGAAAAAGTAGGGAAATCGTCGAACACGGCGGAACCGTCACCTTGCCCGCAGAGCCTCAATGAAAGTCCCTACGAAAAAGTAGGGAAATAGCTACCCGAAACTAGCCCGCAACCATGCGGCAGAAACGAGTGCTTCGCGAGAACCTCGCGGAGGCTACACGCAGAATTATACACCCCAACCACATCTACTCCCATAAAATCCTCTGACAAGGGAAGAAACCATGCGAGCGACACGCCATATTTACGTCACGTACCAGGTTCTCGCACAAACAAAGACCCCCGCCGGATCCTCTCGTAGAGTATCCGGCGGGGGTCTTCTATACGACATGTAGCACGGTTCAGGTAAACCAGGCGAACCGGGCGGGCCTCGAGACTCGGAGGCTCTGCACAAACAGCGCGCCAAAACCCGAGCCGGCCAAAGCTCAGCCCAGGCGAACGGCGGAACTAGCGCTCCGCATCCTCACCCAGCAGGCCCTCACGAGCCAGCGCCGTCAAACGAGACACCGCACGGAAATACTTCTTCTGGTAACCACCAGCCAGCATCTCCGGGGTAAACACCTTGTCAAAAGGCACACCCGAAGACACAATCGGCAAATCCTTGTCATACAGGCGGTCAGCCAACACCACAAAACGCAACGCCACCGACTGCTCCGTAATCGGCTGCACATCACGCCACGCAACACCCTGCAGGCCGTCAATCAGCTGACGGTAACGCGAGGGATGCACCTTCGCCAGGTGATCCACCAGGTCCGCGAAGTTATCGACGCCCACCGTCTTACCGGCGAACACCTCCTCAACTTTTGCGTCAAACTCGGCGTCAGACACCGGCTCGGGAGCATCAGGCAGGCCACGGTGACGGAAGTCCTCACCGTCCACACGGTGCACCTCAAACTGCGAAGCAAGCACCTGAATCTCACGCTTAAAATCCTCCGCCGCGAAACGGCCCTCGCCCAGGGCACCCGGCAACGTGTTCGAGGTTGCCACAAGCTTCACGCCGGCATCGGCCAGCTCACGCATCAGGCGGGACATGAGCACCGTATCGCCCGGATCGTCCAGCTCAAATTCGTCGATGCACACCAGCTTGTAGCCGCTCAGCGCCTCAACCGTCTTGCGGAACGTCAGTGCACCCACCAGGTTCGTGTACTCTACGAACGTACCAAACGCCTTCGGGCCGTCCACGTAATGCCACAGCGACGCCAGCAGGTGCGTCTTGCCCACACCAAAACCGCCGTCAAGGTACAGGCCAGCCTTCGAAGTGTCCTTCTTCTTGCCGCCAAAGAGGCGGCCAAAGAAACCGCCGCCGGAACCTCCGCCGTTAATCTTGTCACCAAAATCCTTGAGCTTCTGCACAGCCTCAGCCTGCGAAGGCTGATTCGGGTCAGGGATATAGGTATCGAACGAAACCTCTCCAAAACGCTCTGACGGGCGGAAACCTGCCAGCAACTCATCGGCAGATACGCGCGGGATGCGGTCGGTCAGGTGCACAGTCGTTGTAGGCACGGGAACTCTTTCTTCAGTGACGGCGGTGTTACTACTCGCCTTAAGTGTAGTACTGTCAGCACACACTCGTGAGGCCGGTGAGTTGCCCGCCACATTACGGGTATGAGGAGGGAGTGGGGAGGGATATGCGGGAGGGGTTGATGGGCTGGGACACGGAGGGCGGGAATGCGAGGGCATGGGCGTTCGGGTGCGGAGGCTGAGGTGGAGTGTGTTTTGGGCTGGGTCTGTATTCCTACTTTCTATTTTACTTTTCTGACAAATAAAGTTACAATAAGATAATTTATTTTCGGAGGTTTTTATGTCATTTCTATCAAAAAATTGGGCAGGACTGTCAGTCTGCCTGATCATTTCTATCATCTCTTGGGTTTTAGGAGGATTTCTGCCTGTTGTGGGAGCACCTGTTTTCGCCATTTTTATCGGAATGATTCTCCATCCCTTTCTCACTTCCTATACACAACTGGATGCCGGTTTGACTTATAGCTCCAAAAAACTGCTTCAGTATGCTGTTATTTTGCTTGGGTTTGGACTCAGTATCTCACAAGTTTTCGCAGTTGGAACATCTTCCCTTCCTGTTATCCTTTCAACTATTTCAATTGCTTTGATTATAGCTTTCTTGTTCCAACGCTTTTTTAACCTTGATACAAAGCTAGCTACCTTGATTGGAGTTGGATCTTCTATCTGTGGCGGTTCTGCCATTGCAGCGACTGCTCCTGTTATTCACGCCAAGGAAAAAGAAGTAGCCCAAGCCATTTCTGTTATCTTTTTCTTCAATGTCTTGGCAGCTCTTATCTTTCCAACTCTAGGTTCTTGGCTCCATCTTTCCAACGAAGGTTTTGCTCTCTTTGCGGGTACTGCGGTCAACGATACTTCCTCTGTGACAGCTACTGCTAGTGCCTGGGATAGTCTTTACAATGCAAACACTCTTGAGCCTGCAACTATTGTCAAGCTGACACGTACTCTAGCTATTATCCCTATCGTTCTCTTCCTCTCCTATTGGCAAAGCCGTCAACAAGGCAACAACCAAGGAGTGAAGCTTAAAAAAATCTTCCCCGTTTTCATTCTCTACTTTATCCTAGCTTCTCTGCTAACTACTCTTCTCACATCTTTCGGTGTCAGCAATAGCTTCTTTTCACCTCTCAAACAACTCTCCATATTCCTCATCATCATGGCTATGAGTGCTATTGGTCTCAAAACCAACCTCATTGCTATGATCAAATCCAGTGGAAAATCCATTCTTCTTGGAGCCCTTTGCTGGATTGCTATCATCCTGACTAGTCTTGGCATGCAATTACTCATCGGTATTTTCTAAGAAAAAAGGGAGCCTAAAGGCTACCTCAGAACGTAGACAAACGTCATTTTTGGTGTTCGTTTTTTGTATGTTCAAAGATATTTTGTCTTATCATCTACTATTCCATCCAAAAATCTAATTTAAAGCAAAATAAAAAGGGATATTCCCTATCCATTTCACTAATTTTTTGATATTTAAACACGCCAAAGCACATGTGAAGCCGGGAGCTGGCGAAGGAAAGTTCTACGGATACGTCGAGCGTCTATATAAGCGCGACGGATGGATTATTAATGGTCTCGACAAATATCAGCTCGATGGTCAGTTTATCTATGATGAAAAACTAAAGAATACATTCTCATGCTGGAACACATTTGGGAATTCGTAATGTATGTTGAACCCGACGGGTCATATACCGAGAACAAAAATACTGCCGAAGGGGACGATAGCGGCGCTTACATTCTCAAATATTCAGATGGATTTTGGACTGTCGTTGGCTCGCTTTCTCAAGAGCACCTGAAGGAAAAAGGGCTACTGAAATAACCCCATAACCATTGAGAAGCCACATGTCTTTCGAGAAGCCACCATCGTTGTGGCTTTTCGAAACACATGTGGCTTCTCGGCGCATAGGTATCGGCGCGTAGGTATCGGCGCATGGTGACTTCCGTAAAATGGTTGTATGGCTAAGAAAACTAAAGGTAAGAAGAGCGGCGCAGCAACCGCCGCCGTGGCACTGCTGACCGAGACGAACACCCCCTTCCAGATGCGCGAATACGAACACACCGAGGGCGTGACCTCCTTCGGCGAAGAGGCCGCGAAGAACCTCGGCGCGTCCGAGGAACAGGTCTTCAAGACCCTGCTCATCGTGCACGAAAAGGAATTTGCCGTCGCAATCGTCCCAGTCTCCGGCAAGCTCAACGTGAAGGCGGCCGCCGCAGCCCTCGGCTGGAAGAACGCCTCCATGTGTGACCCGAAGGTCGCCGAACGCCGCACCGGCTACGTGGTTGGAGGCATCTCCCCGCTGGGCCAGAAGACCCCCTCCCCCACCCTCCTGGACGAAAGCGCCCAGCTTTTCGACACCATCATGGTGTCCGGAGGCAAGCGTGGCCTGGACGTCGAGCTCGCCCCCGACGACCTGCTAAAGCTCACCAACGGAAAGTACGCCGATATCCGCGCCTAACGGCCTCGTGCTACACCGCGAAAGAACATATCGGAACAGGTCACACCGCGGCGGTTGAGGAAATATACTCCTCCACCGCCGCGTTATGCATGTGTACAGATTAACGATTTGAAGGAGAATCCCATGAGTAACTCACTGCCGGGTGTCGGCGCCATCGCAAAGAATTGGCGTGAAGTCCTCAATCCCGAAGAATACGCGGTGCTGCGCGAGGGCGGCACGGAGCGTCCCTTTACGGGTGAGTACTGGAACACGCACGCTGAAGGTATCTACTCCTGCCGGGCCTGCGGCACGGAGCTGTTCCGTTCAGATCAGAAGTTCGACTCGCACTGCGGTTGGCCGTCATTCTTCGCTCCCCTGGCTGAGGACCGCGTGCGCTACCTGGAAGACACGACGTTCGGCATGCGCCGCGTCGAAGTGCGATGCGCCGCTTGCGACTCGCACCTGGGTCACGTATTCGAGGGTGAAGGCTACCCTACCCCCACCGACCTGCGCTACTGCATCAACTCGGTGTGCCTGACCCTCATCCCGGCCGAGAACGAAAAGGTCGAAGAGGAATAGCCCCGAAGCCACTCGATTTCCCCTAATTCGAGCCTCTCAGCTGGGGCGGGTAGAATGGCTTAGTGCCTTTGGGGGCCGCCGGTGTGGTGTGCCCGGGGCGATTCCGTGCACAAACCTGAGCGTCAGAAGAGGATGGTTCCATGAGTAGCGCAGCTAAAGCGAACGATTCGCTGACCCTTCAGGAGATTGAGGTTCCCAAGGTTGTTCCGCTGGACACCCCCTCAACGCCGATTCCCACGCTGGTTAACACCGAAAGCGGGTTGCGCCGTGCGGCCGAATCGCTGGCGGCGGCCTCAGGCCCGGTGGCGGTTGATACCGAGCGTGCGCAGGGCATCCGTTACGGTTCGCGTGCATTCCTGGTGCAGCTCAAACGTGAGGACAAGCTGTACCTCATTGATCCGGAGGCTTTCTCTGACCTGCGAATCATTAATGATGCGCTGGCCGATGCCGAATGGGTGATTCACGCGGCGATTCAGGACTTCCCAAGCCTCGACATGCTGGGCATGCGCCCCAAGCGCCTATTCGATACCGAGCTGGGCGCGCGTCTGGCTGGCCTGAAGCGCGTGAATCTGGGCGCGACGGTTGAGGAGCTTCTGGGCTACAGGCTGGAGAAGAAACACTCGAAGGAGGACTGGTCGCGCCGTCCCCTGCCGGAATCGTGGCTGAACTACGCACTGTTGGACGTAGACGTGCTCATTGACCTGCGCGACGCCCTGGAGGAGCTACTCCGCAAACAGGGCAAGCTGCAGTACGCGCAGGAAGAGTTTGCGTACCTGTGTGCGTCACCGGTAAAGAATCCCACGGATCAGCCGGAGCGTTGGCGCAAGACGAAGGGTCGCACAACCCTGCGGTCGGTCAAGCAGCTGACGGCACTACGTAACCTGTGGGTTGAACGTGATTCGCTGGCCCGCAAGAAGGATATCGATTCGAAGCGCCTGCTGCCCGATTCCGCGTTGATTGAGGCGGCCCGCACCATGCCCCGCAACGTGCCGGCCGTGATGGCCATCCCCGGTTTTCAGACGCGCGGCCTGCGCCGTGAGGGTCCCCGCTGGGTGCGCGCTATCGCGTCCGCGGCCCGCGGTGAGAACGCGGTTCCCTACACCCTGCCCTCGACCGCTCCTCCCCCGTTGAAGGCATGGGAGTCGAAGCGCCCCGAGAATCTTGCGCTGTTCACCGAGGTTCGCCAGGTGATTGACGATCTCTCCGAGCGTCTGACGATTCCGGCACAGAACCTGATTACGACCGATTACGTGCGTCGACTGTGCTGGGAACCTCCGGCCCGTCACGACGAGCAGTCCCTGCAGGATGCGCTGGCCGCTTACGGCGCACGCGCCTGGCAGACCGGCCTGGTCGCCCCCGCAATCGCACCGGTATTCGCAAAGCATTTGGGTTAGCTTTCGCTCAACGAAAGAGGATTTATGTCTACTTCTCAGAATTGTTCCTGCTGTCAGCAGGCGAGCGTTCAGGAGCAATCCGCTTCGGTGAAGCCCGCGGTAGCCGCCGAAACCGGCCATGCGTCGGATGCAAAGTCGGCCTCGTCCCGTCTGTTTTCACGCCGAGCGACCCTGGTGACCGGGGCCCTGGCCTCCACCGCGGCGCTGGCTTCCTGTGCTGAGGGTGGCGGCACGAAGGTCACCGCGCCCGACGGGACCGTGGATATGGCCGCCGCATCTTCGGTGGGCGTGGGTAAGGCTACTAAGCTGACTCACGGTACCACAACCGTGATTGTGGCTCAGCCGTCCGAGGGCCAGTACAAGGCGTACAGCCCCGTGTGCACGCATCAGGGATGCCAGCTGCAGGTACAGGATTCGACTCGCATCGTATGCCCCTGCCACGGTTCGGAGTTCGCGCCCGCCGACGGTTCGGTGGTGCACGGCCCGGCGGAGACCCCATTGAAGACCTACCAGGTGCAGGTGAAGGACGGCCGTATTTTTGTGGGAAGTGACGGATAGGTTCCGCTTCCGCCCCGTTTTCATGCCGTGCATCGTTGAAGAGCGCAGAAAATGAAGAACGCAGAAAGCCCAGCTACCCGGTCGGGGTAGCTGGGCTTTCGTGTCTCTAGCCTTTATGCGGTACGGCTACGCCGTGTGGCGGGGCTTCTGCCCCTCTTCGCGGGCGAAGGGCACCTTGTCGCCGGCCAGCTGGGCCCGCACATCCGCGGCGATTCGCTCAGGGGTCAAGCCAACCTCTTCCAGAATCTGCTCGCGCGATGCGTGCGGGATGAACTCAGCAGGCAGACCCAGCTCGCTCAGAGCCGTATCAACGCCTGCTTCGCGCATCTCCTGTCGGATGCGCGCACCTACACCACCGGCACGCACGCCGTCCTCAATAGTCACTACGATGCGGTGGTCGCGGGCCAGCTCCACAACGGAGGAGGGAACGGGAATGATCCAGCGCGGGTCAATCACAGTGGATTGGATACCCTCGGCAGCCAGGATCTTGGAAACTTCCAGGGCCACACGGGCCATAGCACCCACGGCAACGAAGAGAACGTCGCGCTGGCCGGTCTCCGGATGCGGTTCGCCGGTACGGGCCAGAACGTCCACGCCGTCAGCGCGGCGTTCAATGGAAGGGATGTCCTCACCCACGGACCCCTTGGGGTAGCGAATCACGGTGGGGGCGTCGTTGATGGCTACGGCTTCGCGCAGCTCCTCGCGCAGAGTTGCACCGTCACGCGGAGCGGCCAGATGCAGGCCGGGGATGAACTGCAGCATCGCCAAGTCCCACATGCCGTGGTGGCTTGCGCCGTCGGGACCGGTAATGCCGGAGCGGTCCAGGACCACGGTCACACCGGCCTTGTGCAGGGCCACATCCATGAGTAGCTGGTCGAAGCCGCGGTTCAGGAAGGTCGCATAGAGGGCGACGACCGGGTGCATGCCGCCGTAGGCGAGGCCAGCACTCATGGCGACGGCATGCTGTTCGGCGATGCCTACGTCAATCACACGGTCGGGGTGGCGCTTCTGGAATTCGCGCAGGCCCACGGGAATCAGCATCGCGCCGGTGATACCGACGACGTTGCTCTGCTCGTCGGCAATATCGGCAATCTCACGACCGAAGACACTGGTCCAGGACTCAGCGGTGCTCTTAGAAACGGCCTGACCGGTCAGCGGATCAATCGGGCCGACCGCGTGAAACTGGTCGTCCTTGTTGGCGCGAGCGGGTGCGTAACCGTGACCCTTCTCGGTGATGGCATGCACGATGACCGGGCCGGCGTAGTTCTTTGCGGCGGTCAGGGCGTTCTCCACAGCCTGCTGATCGTGACCATCGATGGGGCCCACATACTTCATGCCAAGGTCCTCAAAAATGCCCTTGGGTACCACCACGTCCTTAATGCCGGCCTTCATGCCGTGCAGGCCGCGGTAAATCATCTGGCCCACGGGGCCGCCTCGCTGCAGGCCCACACGCACCGCATCGAGAGCACGGTCATAACGGTGATCCAAACGAACGCGGTCCACCTGCTGCTGCACACCGTGCTTGAGCTCGGAAAGCTGGTTAGCGAAACCACCGATGGTAGGTGCGTAGGAGCGGCCGTTATCATTCACGACAATCACGACCTTGCGGCTACGATCAGCAGCGATATTATTTACAGCCTCCCAGGCCATGCCACCGGTAAGCGCACCATCACCAATGAGCACAACGGTGTAACGATCATCCTCACCGTTGATGCGGTTAGCACGCGAAATACCGTCAGCCCAGGAGATAGAGCTAGAGGCGTGCGAAGAGGCGATAATGTCATGCTTAGACTCATTGCGGTCGGGGTATCCGGAGAGGCCCCCCTTCTGCCGCAGAGTCTTAAACGCATGACGGCCGGTCACGAGCTTATGCACGTAAGACTGGTGGCCAGTGTCAAAGAGGATGTTGTCCTTCGGGGAATCAAAAATGCGGTGAATGCCGAGAGTTAGCTCCACGACGCCCAGGTTCGGGCCCAGGTGGCCACCGGTTGCCGACACGTTCGTCACGATGAACTGGCGAATCTCATTGGAGAGCTCCTCCAGCTGCTCATAGCTCAGGTTGCGCAGATCAGAGGGATCCTTGATACCGGGTAGCAGACGGGCCGTGTGACCATCGCCGAGGCCGTAATCTACGGTGGGTGCTTCGGGGGTGGTGGCCTTCGGGTCATTCTCCTGCGGCGACGCATTTTCAGCGGACATACACCCACACTCCTCAAGGGTTCAGGGCACGGCTCATCCCGTGCGTTGGCTCTCCAATGATTTTACCTTTTAAGGGGCTAAAAAGCAGGTTCGTGTCACCGTCATGTGAGACGAATCTTCCCCTCTTTCGGTGGCGTCCCTGGACCAATCAGCCACCATCTCAACGTCGGTCCGCGGCCCATCCACCTTCTACCGATGAACGAGCCGCAACCAACTAAATACCTATTTGCGACGACGACGCGGGCGCGGCTTGGCCGGCGCACGCTCAAAGAGCGCCACACTCTCAACATGGTGCGTATTCGGGTACATATCGAAGGCCCGCAACTGCACCATATCCCAGCCGAGCTCACGCAGAATACCGGTGTCGCGTCCCAAAGCCGCCGGATCACAGGCCACATACAGGATGCGGCCAGGATCCAGAGCATTCAGACGCTCCAAGGTGGTGCGGTTCGCACCCTCACGCGAGGGATCTAGAACCACGGCATCAATCGGCGGAATCTGCTCGAAATCGCGGGCGGTCTTCAAATCAACGAGGTGGCGCGCCACGTCACCGCGAATCACCTCGATACGGGTCTGCGCCGAGTTATCGGTGCGGGAGCATCCGTCGGGCGCAAAGTTAGAGCGGGCGTCCTTGTGGGTCACGGGGGAACCCTCAATACTAATGACCGTTCCAGTGGCGCCCACAGCATCAGCTAAGGCCGCGGTGAACAGGCCCGCGCCGGCGTACAGGTCGAGAGCACATTCACCCTCCTGCGGACGCAACATGGTCAGCATCGCCGCAATCATGGTCGAAGGAGCCGAACGGTGAATCTGCCAGAATCCGCCAGCCGAAACCTGATAGCTGAAGCGACGGGGGCCGAAGGTCACCTCCTCGGTCACCGAACGCAGGCCGGCACCAAGCAGACGGTCGCTTTCCTCCACCCGACGGTAAGGGGTATGAGATGCGCCGGGGCGGCGACGCTTAGGCTTACCGTTCGAGGTTGACTGCGGCGTGAAGTAGAGGGACACCCTACGCTTAGCAAGCTGTCCCCACGCTTCAGTGGCCTGCTCCTCTACCGCACGCGCAATCTCGTCAATCGAGAAGCGCGGGTCCACAATAAATTGCAATAGTACCCTGCCGCGGGAGGAGACGGTCGCCTCCACCTCGCGCACACCGCGCAGGTTCAGCTGCTCCAGGTGCAGGTTGCGTAGCTCCCTGGCCGCGAGCGGAAAATCAACGACCGGGACCGGTGAGGAGGCATGGTAGGGGTGCATAGCAACACGCCAGGTCACGATGGGACGGCCCTCAGCGTTTTCCTCACGCACGCGGGCCACAGCGTAGCGCACGCGGGTTCGCCAGGACAACCCCTCGGAGTTATCGCGCAGGGGCAACTCCTCAACGGTGAGGTTCGTCAGCAGCGGAGAGGTCAGCGGCAGACCACCCAGACGGTGAATCTGGGTGCGCACAATCTCGGTCTTGTAGCGACGCTGCTCGTCCAGCGCAAGGTGGCCATACTCCATGCCACCCAGTAGCTCCGGCACACCGGTGGCAGCGGCACGCTCCTCGGCGCTAGCGAGCGCATCGGCCTGTATCCAGGGGTGGGGGCGGCGGGCAAGGGAAGGCACGGGAACGTCGATGACGTCCGCGAAGTAGTAGCGGCGCTTGGGACCGATGGAGGTGATACGTACGAGAGCCTGCTCGCCGACTACGCCGTGGCGAACGAAAATAACGCCCTCCGCGGTGCGGGCGACGAAGGAGCCTCCATGGGCGGGTGCTTCACAGGTGACGGTGAGGATTTGGCCAACGCTGTAACCGCCTGCTTCTGCGGAGGCGACTACGGGGCCAGTGGTGTGTTGAGTCACGACATTGTCTCCTAATCATCACTTAATGTGAACCATTTTACACTGAAATATTCTGGCTCTCGGGTTTCGACGCTCCCCCGCAGCGAAGCGCGGCGAAGCCCTCACCATGCCGGGCAAGAATGCTTAGAGCGTGGTAAGTAGGATGAGCCTTTCAGCACGTGCTCATTCGAGACTGCCTCCTTCTCAGGAAGCCTCGCGAGTTTACGACGCGGAGTCCTCATGCAACCGGCCACGGTACACCGCGTGACGGTTGCTCTGGGTGAGCTCTCGACCGCCACCCGCAGGCCGGGTAACATTCGGGGCCAGGGTGGGGTTCTCCCCCGTGGTGTTTCCCTCTTCAGAGGCATCTTCGGTCTGCAGACGCTGATCGAAGATTTCATCGTACACTTCATCCTCATGCATGGCCCACGGCACGGTCGCGGTCATCACGCCCGGCTCGTGCAATAGCGCCTTCTTGAGGCGGCGTACCGTGCGGCGATGCAGAATACGCTGCCACCAGTGATCCACCACGAACTCGGGCAGATACACAACCAGGATGTCGCGCGGCGACTTCTTGCGGCGCCGACGAATATACGAAACCACGGCCTGCACGGTATCACGGTAGGGCGAATTGATAACCGACAGCGGCACGGGAATGTTGAGGGCATACCAGCGGTTCTTCACAGCGTCGAGAGCCACACGGTCGTTATTGACGGTGAGCGCCTCAATCGTTGATGGGCGCGAGGCACGTGCGTACGAGAGGGCACGCACAGCGGGCCTGCGCACACGTTCCACGTACACGATGGCGTGCACGCGCGAGGGCAAGGCCGCCACATCCGCCACGGACTCGGCGTTCAGCGGTATGTCCATGGCTTCGTCAACCGTGGCGTAGTGGCGGTGAGTGAGCATCATACCTCCAACCATGAGGGCAATCATTCCAAGGGAGAGCCAGGCGCCGGCACCGAGCTTCGTGGCAATCACCACGACGAGCACGGCGGCGGTGACGGTCATACCCAGGGCGGAAACCGCGATGTCGCGCAGGAGGGCGCGGCGAGGCATCTGGGCCAGGGTTACGCGCAACAGGCGCGTGCGGTAACGCACCACGGCCAGCTGCACCATGACCATGGAGATACACATACCCACGATGTACAGCTGAATCAAAGAGTAGACGTCCGATCCGAAGAGCATGGTAAGCGCGGTCGAGAAGCCCGCGAGGGTCAGCACGCCGTTGGTGTACAAGCCACGCGAATCCACGCTTCGGAAAAAGACAGGCACGTACTGATAGTCCGCCAGAGACGAGGCAATCATAGGAAAGCCGGTAAACGCGGTAATCGAAGCGATAATCAGCACGCCCACGGTCGCAAATACCAGTAGCTGAGCGTAAATCGGGGTGTCACGATACACCGCGAGAGCCACCTGGTAGAGAGCTGGCTTCTGGTGGAAGTACTCCCCCGGCGTATGCCCATCAATGAAGAGGAACTGAGTCGTATCATGCACCATGTGCACGTGGGTGAGGTAAGCCAGGCTCAGCAGACCCACCAACAAAACGGAGGTGATGACACCCATCATCATCATGGTCAGGGCCGCGTTGTACTTCTTAGGCGGGCGGAAGTAGCGGACCGAATTGGAAATCGTCGATACGCCGGAGAAAGCGACCGCACCACCAGAGAAAGAACGAGCCAGCAACAGTGTGAGCGCCACACCCTCCGTGGGGTTATTACCCTGCTCCGGCACAATAGCGTAACCGGCGGATTCAGCCACGGGTAGAGCCCCCATGGAAGCACGCACCCATCCAATGATCAGGGTAATCCCCAGTAGTGCCAAGAAGATGTACAAAGGCCAGTGAGCAATCTTGCCCATGAGCCGCAGGCCACGCAGAGCCGCAAGAGTCAGGCCCAGAATGAGCAATACCGCAATCGTTGTGCGCCAATCCTGAATCTCAGGGTACAGCGCCACAAGGAATGTAGCCGCCGAAGACATAGACACCGATACCGTCAGCATGTAGTCCATGAGCGAGGAAGCGCCCATCATAACCGCCGGCAAAGCACCCAGCTTCTTATGCACCAGCTGAATATCGCCTTCAGCAGCAATCTGGCTGATGTTGTAGCGGTACGTGCCGATGACCACCAACCCCACCAAGGCGACCGCCAAGCCGACCCACGGGGAGAATGCGAGCGCCGAAGCGCCCGCCGCAGCCAGAGTCAAAATCGTCTGGTCGGCAGCGTAAGCCACCGAGGAGATACCGTCAGCACCAAAAAGGGGCAGGGCATACCGCTTCGGCAGGGTCACTGCCGAAAAGTTCCGCGTGCTGACCGGCCGACCGATCAGGGCGATGCGCATCCTGTCCCAACGATTTCTCACCCATTAAGGCTATCTTCCCGGGCCCCAAAGCTCAATTCAATGAGCGGTTCAATTACACTGGAAGAGTATGCGTTCAAGCGCGTTATCAACATTTGGAGAGAAGCATGCCTCACTTTGTCATCATGGGCGCCGGACGCGTGGGCGTCATGCTGGCCCGCACGCTGGAGGCTTCCGGGCATACGGTGGCCGTCATCGATCAGGATGAGCGCGCCTTCCAGCCGCTACGTAAGGGCTTTAGCGGTCGGCTAGTGACCGGTGTGGGTTTCGACCAGGAAACCCTCAAACGTGCCGGAATTACCGAGGCCTACGCCTTCGCAGCTGTCTCATCGGGTGATAACTCGAATATCATTGCCGCACGTGTGGCCCGCGAGCTGTTCAAAGTGAAGAACGTGGTAGCTCGCGTGTACGACCCCAACCGCGCCGAGTTTTTCCAGCGCATGGGCATCCCGACGGTGGCCTCGGTGCGTTGGTCCACCGACCAGGTGTTGCGTCGCCTGCTACCCGAACAGGCTCTAAAGGGTGATTTTCGTGAGCCTTCGGGTCGCCTCATGCTCACCGAGATTCCGCTGGACGACGGCTGGGCCGGTCACGCGCTCGTCGACATTGAACGCGCCGCCGGGGTGCGCATCGCCTACATTACCCGCTTTGGTGAGGGCATGCTCCCCCGCCCCGATAGCGCCTACCAGCAAGGCGATAGCGTGCACATCATGATGCGCACCGATGACGTTGCCGACGTGACGCGTATTCTCTCACGCCCGCCGCGCACCGAAGACGACGAAGTGGAGTACCGCGCTGACGCAAGCATGGACTGGTTGCGTTCCACCCCCTCCACTAGGGCCCCCCGTGAATCCGGGACCCCCTCCTCCCTGCCCAGTCCTCGCCAGCTTTTCGGCCGCCCACGCCAGACCCCTAAGGAGAAGTAATGAAGGTACTTATCGTAGGTGCTGGTTCCGTGGGTGCCTCAATCGCCAAGGAGCTCATGATGAACGGCCACGACGTGACCATCATCGATTCCAAGCCCGAGGCGAAGAAGCGCGCCGACCTGCCGGGTGTACGCTGGCACATCGGCGATGCGTGCGAGCTGTCTGTACTGCGTCAGATTCACCCCAATAAGGCGGATGTGGTGGTCGCCGCAACCGGCGACGACAAGGCTAACGTCATGGTATCGCTCCTGGTCCGTAGCGAGTTCGGTGTGCCGCGCACCGTAGCCCGCGTGAACAACCCCCGCAACGAGTGGCTCTTCGACGATTCGTGGGGTGTGGACGTGGCCGTGTCGACCCCGCGCCTGATGACCGCGCTGGTCGAGGAGGCTGTGGAGGTTGGCGACGTCGTGCGTCTGCTGACATTGCAGGCCGGTGGCGCGACCCTGGCTGAGTACACGGTGCCTGATGGCCACCCCGTCATCGGTTACCGTGTGGATCACGTGCAGTGGCCGGCAGATACGGTACTCACCGCAATTCTGCGCGATGGCGCCCCGATTCCGCCGAGCCCCGACGTCGCGCTTGAGGGCGGCGATGAGCTATTCTTCATCACAACGATTGCCGGTGAGGATCAGATTCGAGCTCTCTTCGCGTAAATTTCTTCAGTCTTCAGGCCGGAGGTTTTGCCCGGGAAACTGGCTCGTATGCCAGGTACCGTAGCCCTCCCCCGATTGTGAGACAGTGAAAGCCCCGGAACCCCATTGCGGGTTCTGGGGCTTTCACCTGTTTCTAAAAGTTTCACCTCGTGGATGTTTGTGGGCGGGGTGCACATACTTCGAGGTTTTAGCAGTCGGCGCTACGGCCTTCCTCGGCAGTCTCGGGTGATTCAGATTCTTCAGCCTCACAAGCATCAGAAGCCTCGCCCGACTGCACCTCGCCGGGGGCCGAAACACGCCAGGCCAACCACACACCCAAAGCGTACAGTGGTAGGCCCATAATCAGACGGGTGGCGCCCAGCGCCTCCACCGCGTTGGCGAAGTACAGGGGCATCTGCACCACCAGGCGAAGAAGCATCAGAATCGTAATAATCCAGGTAGCCAGCATGTACTGGCGTACGCGCACCGGATTCTGCCGCCACGCCAGGCCCTCTCCGCGGATAAAACCGAAAATCAGGCCCGTAATCGGCCAACGCACCGCCATAGACACCAGGTAAGCCAGCGAGTACAAGCCGTTCGTCCAGAAACCCACCACAAAGTAATCGCTCGCATTACCCGTACGGTAGGCCGCGAAGGCGCAAATTGCCACGCCCACCAGGCCGGTCAGGGCACTCACCAGTTTGGAACCCTGCACTAGACGAATCAGGGTGAAGGCTGCGGCCGCAACCAGGGCGGCAATCAGCGCAAGGTTCAGTTCCTTGGTCACGGTAAACAGCACCAGGAACGCCACCGCGGGCAGGGAGGATTCTACGAGGCCGCGCCAACCGCCGATAGCGTGCAGAACATCCACATCACCGTTGGCGGTGCGGCGCATATTTGCGCCCATGGATGCACTCACCGCCTGCGCGAACTGGTGCGACGACTCGGACGACTCGTTCCGCTCGCTCACCTGACTCGGTTGCGCGGCGGAGGCGTCGGCCACGCTCTCGTGCGCGGCCGTCTCAGCCTTCCGGTCGGGGGTGTTCGGCTCGGAGCTCATGTTATCCCTTCTCCACAAAGAATTGCGGCACAATCTCGTAGCGCGGATTGTAAATAATCGGCTGGTTCGCGCGAATCGACACCACGCCCGAACAGCGCAGAAGCGCACCAGCAAGGATTCCCGGCACCACCTGCTGGCCCTGCCATTTGAGCATCACCCGATCGCCGTAGTTGAACGGCGGGTAGGCGGGAAAAGCCACATCCACGGTTTCCAGCTGCGACGTGACCGTGGCCAGCGATGCCGTGTTCAAATGCTGCCCGGTGTCTGCGTGGGCCTCCGCCTCTTCGTCAAAATCTTCGCCCGGCGGCTCCACAATGGGCATGCCGATGAGCGCACGCGGGTTCGCCCACTGCAGCGGCTTCGACTTGGCAACCAGCAGCTCAGCGCGGTACATCGGCTTGCTATCGGCCGTCGGCAACCACACCTGCTCCACGCGACCGGCGAGGCGCACGCGAAAGCGCTCGGGGTAGCCGGGAGCAATCGGGTGTTCCTCGGGAACCACGAGCGCGCTCGGATGACGTGTAAAGCCAGACATTAGCCGATCTCGGTAATCTCAGGGCCTCGGCGAGGCATCGGGCGGAGCTCCTGGTGGTCTTCCTTCGGCTCTTCAGCCTCAGCGTCGTCTTCGGAGATGGTCAGGTCGGCCGGTAGGGTCATGGGCAGTAGCTCGCGGGGCGGGCGAGGGTCGTCGCCACGGTCCACCACAACGTCGCGGAAGACTTCTTCCACGGAGGCGGCGGCCGCCTCATCACCCAGCACCGCGGCACCGGAGATGACGCCGCGCAGGAACCAGCGAGGGCCGTCCACACCCACAAAGCGGGCAATGCGCTCGCCACGCTTGCCATCCGGGGTGACGGCGGGTATACGGGTCAGCATCTCAGCACCGAACACGCCGGCATACACCTCGACCTTGCCGCCCTGGGAGGCAACGGATTCGGTCAGGTCGTGGCGGATATCATCCCAAATGCCGGTGGTACGAGGAGCGGCAAAAGCCTGCACCTGCAGGGTTGCGCCGTCGCGGGTGATGGTAGCGGCAATCACCGAACCGGTCGCTTCATCGGTCTCGATGCGCAGGTTCATACCTTCAAGCATCTTGATGCGCAGGGCCCCCAGGTTGACGTAGTCTTCGAGGTCCTCTTCGCTGACCTCCTCAATGTCGTGGGGGCCGTTTACGCGATCGTACTGGATGACTTCGGCGGAATTTTCTTCCTCCTTCAGCTCCTCGACCTCGACGCTGGTTTCCTCAATTTCTTCGTTGATAGCCTTGTCGATGGCGGCCTTCTCGGCCTCCTCGGCTTTCTTCTTCTTACCAAATCCGAACATGGTGTTCCACCTTTCGCCGCACCCCGGGTGCGGGTTGTGTTCTCTCCGCCCGGGAATCCGTCAGAATCCGTTGAGGGGAGGTACGTTTCTGCGCGCAAGCCGCAACGCAACGGGCCCGTGCGGACCCTAGTGCACGCCGCTGGAGCCGAAGCCGCTGGAGCCGCGCTCCGTCTCGTCCAGTTCCTCCACAACGGTGAAAGTCGCGTGCTCGTACTTCTGAATCACCAGCTGAGCAATGCGATCGCCGCGGCTCACGTGGAAGGTCTTCGTCTTATCGGTGTTGAGCAGGGTGACCATCAGCTCACCGCGGTAGCCGGAGTCAACGGTTCCGGGCGCATTAACAATGGTAATACCGTGCTTAGTGGCCAGGCCCGAACGCGGGTGCACCAGACCCACGTAGCCCTCGGGTAGGGCGATGGCCACGCCGGTGGGAACCAGTGCGCGTTCGCCCGGCTCCAGCTCAAATTCGATGCGCGAGCGCAGGTCTGCGCCGGCGTCACCGGGCTTGGCGTAGGAGGGGGCGGGTAGCTCGGGGTCGAGCAGCTTGATGTGAACGTTGAGGGGGTCCATCGGGGTCCTTTCGGGATGTGTGTGCTCGTCTCCGCATGGCGAGTGCGGAGGCATACTCAACGGGGCGGTGCCGTGTGGCACTCGCCCCGTTCAGGTGTCTATGGGGTGGGGGTTACCCATCCTTGAAATATTAGCCTTCGCACTCGACGCAGTAGTACAGGCCGCCGTCCTCGCGTGCAATCTGCGAGCGGTGGCGAACCAAGAAGCAGGATGCGCAGGTGAACTCGTCGTCCTGAGCAGGCAGAACCACGACGTTCAGCTCCTCGTTGGAGAGGTCAGCACCGGGAAGCTCGAAGCTTTCGGCGGCGCTGTTTTCGTCCTCGTCTACCGCGCCGGACTGCATGTCGGAACGGCGCGCGTTAAGCTCCTCATAGGACTCTTCGCCCTGCTCTTCGTCCTGCTTGCGAGGTGCATCGTAATCAGTTGCCAAACTTTCACGCTCCGTTGAATCTATTGATTTTGTGGCTACGGTCGTCGCGCCACGCTGGTTTTCACGTTCTCCATGCCGCCGCTACGCCCGTGACGACATGCCAGGTATTGTTCACCATTGAACACCCTTTTGTCTAATCCAACATGAGCTTTGGGCATATACGACGTCATATTCTGTGCAATAAAGATGGTACGAAGCATATTTTTTGGCTCAAACAAGCCCCCGCGCTACTGATTTTGCGCGCTTTCACGGTACCCTGGAAGGTAGTTTGCGTTCCGTGCACCACATTTCACGGAAGGCGCCCGGTTCACCTATGGAGGTTCTCATGCTTGAGCTACGTCTAATTGGCGTGCACGATGACGGCGAAAATCTGGTGCTTGAGTCTGCCGACGGCACCCGCTTCTTGCTGCCCATTGACGCTAACCTGCGCACGAGCATCACCAAGGCTCGCCGTATTCAGCCTGCCCGCGGTCTGGGTGCTAAGGGCACGTACGGTCCGCGCGATATTCAGACCCGTTTCCGTCAGGGTGCCTCTGTTGAGGAAATCGCGGAAGAATCCGGGTGGGAGCCGGAGCGCGTGCGCCGCTACGAGTGGCCGATTGTGGCCGAGCGCGCCCACATTATTCGTGCCGCTCAGAGCGTGAAGATTGGTCGCCGCAATTCGGCTTCGGGTAGCGCACAGATTCCGGTGACGCTCAGCGCCCGCATCGAGGAGGTTTCGGAGCGTTACGGTTTCGAGGAGGCCACCCAGGATTGGACGACCCGCCAGCAGGAGAACGGCCAGTGGCGTGTGGAGGTGGACATTGCGCTGAAGGATTCGGTACGTCAGAACCTGCCTTCGCAGGTGATGTTCCCCGCCCGCTGGGTGTACAACCCCGCGAACCAGGGCCTGTACGCCTCGAACGAGGCCGCGTACTTCCTGATGGGCAATAGCGAGGACGCTGTGGCCGCCGCCGCGAAGAAGGCCCCTGTGGAGGTTCCGCAGGCCCGCCTGCCGAAGGCTCCGGAGCCCGCACCGGTACCCGTTTCGTCCTCTGAGAGCGCCGATGAGCGCAAGCTTAAGGAGCTTTTGGAGCGCGCCCGTTCGGTGCGCCCCGCCCAGGTTGAGGAGCCCGAGGTGTTTGTGCACCGCGAGTCCGCTCAGCCCGCTGAGCCTGTAGCACCGGCTGCGCCTGCGGCACCTGTTGCATCTGGTGTGTCTGCGCCGGTAGAACCTGCGGCTCCTGCTGCACCCGAGCCCACCGCAGAAACCACCGTCGAAACCACCGACCCGCTGGCTGTGGATTCGGAAGCACCCGTTGAATCCGTTCCGGTCGAGTCCTTCGCCCTGCCGGCACCCGTCGAGAACGCACCCGCTGCTGAGGCGCCCGCAGCTGAAGCACAGCCTGAGCCCGCCTCCGCGGCCGAGAAGCCCAAGTCTTCCTCGAAGAAGCAGCGCGTGAGCGTTCCCGCCTGGGACGACATCATCTTCGGCGGCCGCAAGTAAGCGATTTGAAACTATGTTAGACGACTTAAAACAACGATGTCCAGATGAAAAGAAATTACATTCGTGTCCAATAATAGAAACATTAACATGAGAGATTAATTAACGAAAGGAGCTTTTTTATGAATAAATTTAAGGTAAACATTTCAGGAATGACTTGTACGGGTTGTGAAAAACACGTAGAATCAGCACTTGAAAAGATAGGCGCTAAAAATATTGAGTCTAGTTATCGTCGTGGTGAAGCAGTATTTGAACTGCCCGATGATATTGAGGTTGAAAGTGCAATAAAGGCGATTGATGAAGCAAATTACCAAGCCGGAGAAATTGAAGAAGTATCATCACTAGAAAACGTGGCGTTAATTAATGAAGACAATTATGACCTTCTTATTATTGGTTCTGGTGCTGCTGCCTTTTCTTCGGCAATTAAAGCTATAGAATACGGTGCAAAAGTTGGAATGATTGAGCGTGGAACGGTTGGGGGAACCTGTGTGAATATTGGCTGTGTTCCGTCAAAAACTCTTCTTAGGGCAGGGGAAATCAATCATTTATCAAAAGACAATCCGTTTATAGGTTTACAAACATCCGCTGGAGAAGTGGATTTAGCTAGTTTAATCACGCAAAAGGATAAATTGGTGAGCGAACTTCGGAATCAAAAATATATGGATTTAATTGATGAATATAATTTTGATTTAATTAAAGGTGAAGCAAAATTCGTTGATGCTAGTACGGTTGAGGTCAATGGGACAAAGTTATCTGCAAAACGCTTTTTAATTGCAACAGGTGCATCGCCTTCGTTGCCCCAAATTTCAGGACTTGAAAAAATGGACTATTTAACTAGTACAACACTTCTTGAGTTAAAGAAAATACCAAAACGATTAACTGTAATTGGTTCAGGATACATTGGAATGGAGCTTGGACAACTATTTCATCATTTAGGTTCAGAAATAACGCTTATGCAAAGAAGTGAGCGACTTTTAAAGGAGTATGATCCTGAGATTTCAGAGTCAGTTGAAAAAGCGTTAATTGAACAGGGTATAAACCTTGTCAAAGGGGCAACTTTTGAGCGTGTTGAACAAAGTGGAGAGATAAAAAGGGTTTACGTAACAGTAAATGGCAGTAGAGAAGTCATTGAATCAGATCAGTTACTTGTTGCCACTGGAAGAAAACCAAATACGGATTCTTTGAATTTAAGTGCAGCAGGTGTTGAAACTGGAAAAAATAATGAAATCCTGATCAATGATTTTGGTCAAACAAGTAATGAAAAGATTTATGCAGCAGGAGATGTGACTTTAGGACCACAATTTGTATATGTAGCAGCCTATGAAGGTGGAATTATTACTGATAATGCTATTGGTGGATTAAACAAAAAAATAGATTTATCGGTAGTTCCTGCTGTTACGTTTACGAATCCGACGGTTGCAACGGTTGGTTTAACAGAAGAACAAGCAAAAGAGAAAGGGTATGATGTGAAGACATCTGTATTACCTTTAGATGCTGTTCCAAGAGCAATTGTAAACCGTGAAACAACCGGTGTATTTAAACTAGTAGCAGATGCAGAAACACTAAAAGTATTAGGGGTTCATATTGTATCTGAAAATGCAGGAGATGTCATCTATGCAGCATCATTAGCTGTTAAATTTGGCTTAACGATAGAAGATTTAACAGAAACCCTAGCACCATATTTAACAATGGCTGAAGGGCTAAAATTAGTTGCACTTACGTTCGATAAAGATATTTCGAAATTATCTTGTTGTGCAGGCTAAGGGAACTTTTTTACAACTCCCTATTCAAGTGAACCAGCTAATGCTTTAAGGGATTTTCTAAGTGCATTTGTGGTCACAAAAATAATTTAACACTGATGATTTCGACATCAAATCTATAATTGATACCTTAACACCGCAGAGTAATAAAGGATGAATAATATGTCAGACTTATTATCCCTACCAGACATTAAAACAATAGAACCGCCACAAGAAAATGAAACCGATATGATGTTTAAAGTTGAAGCAGTCGGACCATAAGAATTTGGAGAAGGGTGATTTATAAGCCCTTTTCCACCATAAAATCCGAATACCCGACATACGAAAACCGCTGGTTATTCACCCGAATAACCAGCGGTTTTCGTTTATCCTCCAGCGTTTTAGAAGACTAGTACTTTAGAAAGTCTTGAGCATGCGCAACGGCACCAGACGCTCAGCATCCGTGAGCGAACCGTGCTGACCGACCATATGCAGGGCACGCTCCTTGTAGTGGCGCATATCGTACAGCGCCCAGTCGTCACGAGCGCATACCATCAAGTCTCCGATACGCGAGCGCGCGGCATCGGTCACGATTGGGCCGAAGTAGCCAGCGCGCATCAGCTCACGGGAGTCAATCACCCAGGCGCGCTCACCCCAGTACTGCGCCCAACGCTGAGCGGTGGCGGTACGTGCCGCCTCCGAAGTGTCTTCCAGGTACAGGTGCACGGCACGCGGTTCACCGGCGGTCATTGCGATGTTGCGGGTCAGCTCCTCCACGCCGGAATAGTCGATGCGCTGATGCTCGGGCACGTTCACCATTCCGTGATCGGCGGTCACGAAGAGTGCCGCCCACGCCGGGGCGCGCTCTGCCAGACGCTTCAGCGCCGAGTTCAGTTCCTCCAGTTGCTGCAACCATTCGTCACTACCCACGCCGTAGCGATGGCCCGCCGCATCAATCTCGCCCCAGTACAGGTACACGGTAGTCGGGGTGCGGCTGGAGAGCGCCTCCAGGGCGTAGGTGACGCGGGCGCTGAAGCCGGTTGCATCTACAAAATCACCGCCGCGCAGAGCCGCCTCCGTCAGGCCCGTGCCGCGGTACTTACCCAGCGAAATGGTGAGCACGCGGCGGTTCGTATGGTGGCGTTCCAACACGGTCGGCAACGGCTGCCAGGCGTGCGGATCCACCGACTGATCCCAACCGGATAGGTGGTTCATGACCGAGCCCGCTCCCCCGTTGCCGTCCGGGTTGCGCACCTCGTAGCCGGCAATGCCGTGCGCGCCGGGTGCCGTGCCGGTACCCAACGAGGTCAGAGAGGCGGCAGTCGTGGTGGGGAACGCGGCGTCCAGCGGGCCCAGGTTCAGGCTCCTGCGCAGGGCGGGTGCGTAGCCGCCGTAGCTGTTGATGAGCTGCTCGCCCAGGCCGTCCACCATGATTACGCAGGCGTGGCGGAAGGATGCCGGGTCAACGTCATGCTCCGCGAGGCGACCGGCAAGGTTCAGCGGGTCGGCAGAAGAGTGGAAGGCCGGGTCGGCATCCAGAGCGTGTGCGGGGCGTGCCAGGCTTCGCTGAGCCACCAGAGAGGAGACGGACTCCAGCACGTCGGCGATGCTATTGCTGCCGTAGGCGGGCGCCGGGGGCAGCGGCGCACCCAAAACATCATGCAGGGTGGGCTGAGCGGTGCGGGACGGGGCCGTCATGGTGGTTCCTCTCGGCGGGACAGGGTCGTACGTAGCGCGGCTTGCGGCGTGCCGAAGGGGGTTCGGCGTAGAGGGTCGGTGGTGATTGGTTAGCGGCGGGCGGTGCGCATGCGGGCCCGGTGCAGGGCACGCGCAAAATGCTGCGCACGCTGAACCGACTCCGGGCCGTCAGCGGTCGCAGAAACACGCACCGCAATGTCCTCGCGGCGCGCATCGCCGGTGTAGCCGTGGTCGGCGTTGCACTGCGGATCCTGGCAACCGGCAGGAGCCAACTCCATGTGTAGCGAACCGGTCCACGCAATCTGAAAAGAAATCTCAGCCGGAGCCGTATTACCGGGGTTGTATGCCTGCGGCTGGCTGAAGCCATAGCTGATAGTGACTGCGTTCAACGCACTCAGATGTACCGCCTCCACGCTCACATGCGCCACGGTACCCTGCGCGTCACCCTCAAGGTGCTGGTCGTCCAGGTGCGCAAAAATCACATGCTCACCGCACAGGACCATCACGGTGATGTGGCGGTGAAAATCGTCGCGCGAGAAGTGGGTTTCATGCTGTACGAAGTGAGCGTCCGGGTTCATACCCGCGAGCGCGTCATCCACCACTTCCAGCACGAGGTCGGGGTAGAAGCCGGCATGCTTGATATCTGCGACCAGTTGCTCGCGTTCGGGGGTGGTGGCGTACATCGTACCTCTTTCGTGCGGTGCCCTCATGAGGCGACGTCGGTCGGCGCACACGATGAAGGCGGTCAGGCATTACTACCCTCTACCTTAGAGGGTTCCAGCCGGGCTGTGCTACTTAACCACGCGTACGGGCGCGCACATGACGAGACGCTGAATGAGGTTGACCCCCTGCCCCGGGCCGTCGTGCCCCTCCTGACGCGCCCTTGGGCGCGCAGGCGCATCCCCATGAATAACGCTCATCGACGAGCCCGGTTCACCCGCGTGCACCCGCTAGAATAGAAGTACGAAAAACACACCGACACGAGGAGATATATGGCTCGCCGATCCAAATCCGCCGCCAGTGACTACCCGGTGGATGTGGTAGAGAATATCGTCGACATCGACGTATCCGCCGAGATGGAATCCAGCTTCCTGGAATACTCCTACTCGGTGATTTATTCGCGTGCCCTCCCCGATGCCCGCGACGGCCTCAAGCCCGTGCAGCGCCGCATCCTCTATATGATGCAGCAGATGGGTCTGCGCCCCGATAAGGGACACGTCAAGAGCGCCCGTGTGACCGGCGAGGTCATGGGTAAGCTCCACCCGCACGGCGACGCCGCCATCTACGACGCCATGGTGCGCCTGGCCCAGCCCTTCGCGCTGCGTCTGCCCCTCGTTGACGGCCACGGTAACTTCGGCTCCCTCGACGACGGCCCGGCAGCCGCCCGCTACACCGAGGCTCGCATGGCACCGGGCGCGCCAGCGCTATGATGTCTTGCACGGGCTCAGGGCCCCGCCCGCGCAGGCGCTGCCCGCCGATCTCGACGAAGACGTAGTCGACTTCGTGCCCAACTACGACAACCAGTTCATGCAGCCCGCCGTGCTACCCGCCGCGTTCCCGAACCTGCTCGTCAACGGCACCACCGGCATCGCGGTCGGCATGGCCACCAACATGGCGCCGCACAACCTGCGCGAGGTCATCGCCGGTACCCGTCACCTCATCGCGCACCCCGAGGCAAGCCTCAAAGACATCATGAAGTTCATCCCCGGCCCCGACCTGCCCACCGGCGGCACTATCGTGGGTCTGGGAGGCATCCGTGACGCCTACGAAACCGGCCGCGGCACCTTCAAAACCCGCGCGAAGGTCTCCATCGAGCAGGTCAGCCCCCGCAAGCAGGGCATCGTCGTCACCGAACTGCCGTACATGGTCGGCCCCGAAAAGGTCATCGAAAAGATCAAGGACGGCGTCAACTCCAAGAAGCTCACCGGCATCTCCGACGTGGTCGACCTGACCGACCGCACCAACGGTCTGCGCCTCGTCATCGAAATTAAGAACGGCTTCAACCCGGAGGCGGTGCTCGCCGCCCTCTACAAGCACACTCCGCTTGAGGATTCCTTCGGCATTAACAACGTGGCGCTCGTGGACGGTCAGCCGCAGACCCTCGGCCTGCTCGACCTGATGCGCGTGTACATTGACCACCGCCTGAACGTGGTTCGCCGCCGCACCGAATTCCGCCTGGGCAAGCGCACCGACCGCCTGCACCTGGTGGAGGGCCTGCTCGTGGCGATTCTCGACATTGACGAGGTTATCCAGATTATCCGTGAGTCTGACGAGACCGCTCAGGCACGCGAAAAGCTGAAGGCCGTCTTCGACCTGACCGACACCCAGGCGAACCATATTCTGGAGCTGCGCCTGCGCCAACTCACCAAGTACTCCCGTCTGGAACTCGAAGCAGAACGTGACACCCTTCAGCAGGAAATCGCGGAGCTGCAGCGTATCCTCGGCTCCGATGCGGCGCTACGCGAGCTGGTCTCCGAGGAGCTCGCCGAGGTCGCCGAACGCTACGGCACCGACCGTCGCACCCAGCTCAAGACCAAGGACGACATGCAGGTCGCTATCGAGGCGGTCACCGCGCAGTCCAAGGCAAAGAAGAGCCTGGGCCTGGCCCTCGAGATTGCTGACGAGCCGTGCTGGGTGTTGCTCTCCGCCTCCGGCGTGATGGGACGCACCCCCGGCAAGCCCATCCGCGAAGCCCTCGTGGATCCCGGCAAGCGTTTCAAGCACGACGTGTTCACCTCGATTGTGCCCACCACCGCGCGCGGCGAAATCGGTGCCGTGACCTCCGCAGGACGCATGGTGCGCCTGTCCGTCATGGACATTGCGGTACTGGACGAGAACGGCGGCACCCCCTCCATGGCATCGGCGGTGAAGGCCGCCGAGCTGGTTCAGCTCGCCAAGGGTGAGAAGCTGGTCGCGCTCGTACCGCTGAATACGGTGCTGGCGATGGCAACCACGGGCGGCGTCATCAAGCGCCTCAACCCGGATTACCCGCTGAACCAGACCGAGTGGGACATCATGAAGCTCAAGGACGGCGACGAAATCGTGGCCGCCACCTCCTGCCCCGCCGACGATGCGGTACTCACCTTCGTGACCCGCGACGCGAAGCTGTTAACCTTCGACGCTGCGAAGGTCCGCCCGCAGGGACGCACCGGCGGCGGTATCGCCGGCATTAAGCTCGCCGAGGGCGACCGCGTGATTGCCCTGGGCGTGACCACCCCCGGCGATACGGCGGAGGTCGTGACCGTCACCAACGGCAAGGACGGCCTGGCGAGCGCCAAGGTCACCGCCCTGAGCGAGTACCCGCAGAAGGGCCGCGCGACCGGCGGCGTGCGTGCGCACCGCTTCCTCACCGGTGAGAGCCAGCTGGCTCTGGCGTGGGTGGGCGTGGGCCCGGCGAAGGCGGCATCCTCCGGCGGTGTGGCTCGTTCCCTGCCAACCGAGCACGGTGCCCGCGACGGTTCCGGCGTGATGCTCACTCAGAGCATCGGCGTGATTGGCCCGAACTACGCGGCGGTTTCTGCTACGATGGCGGTCAGCCCAGAGGGTGAAAAGCTCTTCTAGGTGCCTCTAAAACCCGCCGTTCCCAGAGGCGGCGTCAGAAGACCCGCGATTCTCTTTTCGACAATTCAACATAATGCCTATAGCAGTTCATAGGTACCGTCCAGGGGTGAAGACACTACACCGGTGTCTTCACCCCTGACTTTAACCCGGTGTACGGTAAATAGAGAAGTAGGACACTCTAATACGCTCTTGATGAGAGGATTTCCTGGCATGTTTGATTCTCTCTCCGCCACCCCGGGACTACTCGTTGTGCTCCTGTTGGCCGCATTCTGCGCCGGATGTATCGACTCAGTCGTCGGTGGAGGCGGGATGATTCAGCTCCCAGCCCTGCTCATGGCACCCGGTTTTTCACCCATCGCCGCGTTAAGCACGAACAAAGTCGCAAGTTGCATGGGAACCCTCGCCGGTACCGTCACATATATTCGTTCAGTGGCGCTTCAATGGAAAATTATTATTCCGGCAACGGGTATCGCTTTTTGTGCCTCCGCTTTAGGGGCGCACTGCGCCACCCTGCTGCCGGCGCATATTTTTCGCCCCGTTATTGTTGTTGTTCTCGTCGCTATCCTCATCTTTACCGCGTTCGAGTCGCGCATCCCCCGCAAAGCGTCTCGGGTGCCCTCAACCTTGTCGCTTCTAGGGCGGGCACTCGCCATCGGCATGATTCTAGGCGGCTACGACGGTGTTCTTGGAGTTGGTGTTGGTTCCATGATGCTCGTCGCTTTTCAAGTATTGCTGGGTTACAACTTTCTGCATGCTACCGCCGCCGCAAAAGTACTCAACTCCGCGACGAACCTCGGGGCGCTCATATATTTCATTCCCCTCGGATCTATTCACTGGCTCTTGGGAATACTCATGGGATGCGCCAATATGGCCGGCAACTGGGTTGGTGCTCGAACAGCTATTCACCTCGGCGAACAATTCATTCGTAGACTGCTCATCATTATTGTGACGCTGATACTACTTCGGCTCACCGCACAGATACTCGGTTGGGTCTAAAGGTTAGGTCTAAATCCCCGAACCTATTCGCGCGGAGATATAAACGCGCAGAAAGGCCCCGGTACATGATGTACCGGGGCCTTTCTGCGCAGTTTCTTGCGTTCAGTCTCGCAAACGGTGCCTGTACTCAGGCACGTTTAGAGGCGAACCACCTCATCACAGTGGGCCACGTCCTCGGGACGGTGCGACACCAGAACCGTAGCCACCGAGCTGGCGCGGGTTGCCGCATCCAGGTCGGCCATGAGCGCGCGGGCGGACTCGACGTCCAGATGCGCGGTCGGCTCGTCCCGCAGCAGCC
>OCPI01000165.1_pt1 | contig 38524 bp, 30 predicted proteins | sample 1476291 | NCBI WGS metagenome assembly OCPI01 (sample SAMEA2580054, study PRJEB22360) | human gut metagenome | reverse complement strand
ATCATTTATAAAAATATTTATAATAAATATTAAAGTGAGGCCTTATAAAACTGAATCGTCGACATTGTTATCCGTAAAGAGACATTTATCCAGTTAGCCTTATCAGATTACCACTGATATCTCAGGCTGACATCAGACATATTGAGAACATTTCCCCTTACTTTTTTGTCGTCATACTTTACCGACTGCGTCCCGATACTAAAAAGAATATTTTCCGTCAGATTAATGATGACTCCCATGCCGTAACCGAAATCTGTTCGCCAGTAAGATGTGTTCGTTACGACATCATCTTTCCTGCATCGATACTGGATCGCCACCCGCCCGACACCTGCAGGGCATAAAGACTGATTGCAGGCGTGACGTGCCAGTAAGGATCGCCGCAAAATCATTTATATCAATGTTTTTTTTAGGTTTTTTATATATACCTCCTGATGTCACCCCCCTTAGGGTTGCTGTCTGAACAGAGATATGAAATGGAGATCATTACACCAATCATGGCATCATCCTCATGGTACCCGTATTTCAAATACCCATCTGCAGCGTACACATAACTTCCATGTGTATACGCATAACCAAGTGTTGTGAACAGCGTTCCGGTTGTTGCTGTGCCAGAAAAACCAACCCAAAAAACGATAAGAGATGACCTGTTTTTATATTCATGATGTTCATCTTAGCGCTTTGTGTGTTTTTTAGTTTGCCCTGCCCGATAGCAAACAAAACAGGAATAACGATAAAACGACGATGAGATACTCCCGGAAGGGAATAAATTCCATTACTCTTAATATAAGAGGTTTCAGTGACATCCATAACATGCACTCTGGTTATTAGATAATGCTCCTCCTGCGTTCTTGACAGGATCATTGTATCCAACAACACCGCGCATAAAATCAACACTCCATCAACAACACATCAGCAATTCCTCACTGGCAGGGAATGAACTTTGTATTGTATTATTTTGTGAGGTTAAGCCAAGTTTATCTTCGCAATTTTTCCCAACGCTTAAAAATTCCCGTCATATCGCCAGAGGCCTTCTGTTATACACTTGCTGTGGTAACGATATCCCCCGGTTCTGCGGATATCTGCACACCAGCGGGATTACCGTTCTGGCTCATCCTTCGCCTTCGTTATGCCGTGTTGATTCTGAAGCCCCTCCTCTTCCTGATCCCGGGCCTGCCTTACCGGATGTCGCTCAGACACATTCTGTTCCCCCTTCTCGAACTCGACCTCCGGATAATAAAGACGATGTAACGGGCTTACCTCTCTGGTCGTCAGCGCGGCGACAAACCGGCTGTAATCACGAGCCTCCTTCTGCTGGCGCAATACTTCTGCGTTTACCGCCTCGTCCATATTCAGTATCTCGTTCTTGCTGAGACGGCACGACTCAGAAAACGGGGAAACAACCATCCCCGGATTTTCCCTGCCGGCAGTATCCGTAACAGTTCCTCCGGTCACACGTCGGACAATTAAATCCTGCAGCGTAGCCTTTGGCGCTCTGACGATAACACCCTCTTCCGGACATGACTTCGCCATCATCAAACCGTCACTGACTGAATCAGCCTCCCGCGTTTTCCCGCTGACGCTGCGCTGTATCAGCGTAAACCCGGCTTCGTTCTCCCCCAGACAGTGCCATTCACCAGACAGCCGTCGTAACCGCCCGTTCTCATCACGTTCTCCCGGACAGAGCATGATTGCCTCCAGTTTTCCGGCGGGACCAAACACCGGCAGGGCGATATGAGGAGAGGGATATTTTGTTCCTGCCGGGATTACCCTGGCCTCCCGGCATACGCCAGGCAGATCCTGAATGAGCCGGTCACAGACCATTTTTTTCAGCGGTTTTGCCCCCTTCCACAGCCGCCGGGCCAGCGTCGTCATTCGCTCGTTTTCGCTCAGGAGAATATCATGTGCGGTTGGACGGTCTGACGATCCGGAAACCCGTTCCAGCCATCTACCGAGATTGTCGGTATAAACCTGCACGTGCTCTTTCGCCCGAGAGAGCGCGACATAGGACTCACGAAGCGTGGCGAGAGACGCCCTCGCGCCTTCAACGCCTGCCAGAACTATGACATATCTGGCGCTCGCGCCCTGTGCCTTGTGTGTCGTGCCGGCGTAGCCATAATCAAGATGCCGGTCCGCCATCTCCTGACCCGGTTTCAGTATCCGGGTGATCTCACCGCGGGTCAGGTGAATTTCGCCAGTTTCGGCAACCGCAGACACCTGCCAGTTTTCGCCAGCGGTACGTCCCCGCTCACGATCGGAACGAGAAAAGGTCACACACTCGCCAACAGAAATGGCTATCTGGCGAGACGTAAAAATCGCCACGTCGCGCAGGCTGCTTTCAAAGGCAGAGAACAACTGTACCTGTCCTGTGTCATCCACCAGCTCCACTATTCCGCCTGTCTGGCTGTCTTTTCTGACGTGAATTTCGTAGTAACGGTCGTTAATCAGTGCCGTCTTGCCGGCATGTTCAGCCATTCCGTGCACGGATTTGAGCCGATCGCTGTGCGTTTTCTCTCTGTCCAGAACCGTAATAACCGTTTCCGTCCCCAGCTTGCCGCGGGCCTGCAATCGCTGATGAATGGCAACATTCACTGCATTTTTATCAGCATTTGTCTGGGTGACAATGAGGGTGGATGCTCTGCCTTCTGCCGTCCGTCCCGTAAAATCCGCCACTACCGCGGCCAGGACACGCTCGCCTTCCTCTTTTTTCTGAGCTGCCGTCTGTGGCAGTGCTATCACGGCCCCGGCAGGTTTCCACTGGTCAGGCTCACGCGGAACGGTATCTGGATCCTGTTGACGAATAATATCCAGTGCTGCGGGTACACAACGGTTCGTCAGTGCATAAATCGCAGGCCGCAAAGAGGGTACCTGACGAACGATATCCTTCATGATCGCCGTATCGAGGGGGCTCCGCTCCTGTAATAACGTAAAAGGCGCGCCATGCGCAACCGAGAGCAGCTGGTCGCGATCGCCACACAATACGGCTCGTCCTCCGCCGTTCGCAATATGCTGCAGGCATTCGGCAAAATCCCGGTTCCCGACCATCGAACACTCATCCATCAGAAAAAGAGTTTGCCGAAAATCCGGTGACGCCCCTGACTGAATCTCACGTTCCGTCTCCATCAGAAAGCTGGCCAGCGTCTGTGCTTTTATGCCGCACAGCACCATTTCTCCCACGGCCCGGTGCGTGGGGGCCAGTCCGATTACCTCTGGCCGCCCCGGTGCCGGTAGGGTCTCAAGCGCTGTGAGGACCGCCTTCATCTGGGTTGTCTTTCCCACCCCGGCATAGCCCTGAACGGCCACGAAACGATCGGCACTTTCAAGGATCAGCCGGGACGCGTGGCGCTGGCCGTCCGTGAGTCCTGCCGGAAGGGGCACCGTGCCCGGCGCTATCAGAGGCGGTTGCGTGCCCAGCCCCTCTGCCACAAGCCGGATAATGCGCTTCTCGGCCTCGTATGTTTCGGCCGTCACATAGCGCTGCAGCGCTGCCCCCTGCGCCCCGGGTACAGGGATCAGCTCGCCGGTACGGATCTGCCGGCGCAGTTCTCTGTCCACGGTCTCTTTGCTAAGAGAGGGGTGAAGCGGCAGTGCATTTGCGAGTACGTCCATGCGGTTAAAAAATACATTACTGCCCTGCGTCAGGCTGACGGCCTGTCTGACTGCTTTTTCCGTGACGCTCATTAACGCGTCCCGCCGGGTATTCAGGGCGGTCGCCAGCTCGTCTTCGTTCTGTTTTACCTCAGAAAGCACGGTTCTGGGGCCTGAAAAGCGTGACAGCCGCCGCCGGGCATCCTCCGGTGCAAGTGACGTAAAGATGCGAATGCGGTGTCCGCTCCGGGCCAGCGTGCCAAGCAGTCTGCCCGTCATTTCGCGACCTGCGACGGCGGCAAGGACAACGCCCTTTTCCTGCACGCTGCCTCCCGGCGGGGTGACATAGCCATAACCCGCTTTTAACGGTTCATGCAGGGAAATGACACGATCTTTTCCACGATGTCTCACCGTCAGACTCGTGTCGTTTATCGTTTTTACCGTGACACTGTCACGTGAACCTGTTTTTCCCTGCCGGGCGAACCAGATGAGTTTTTCTCCCTCTGCGACCTCAATCGTGTGCGGTTGATACAACCCCCAGTTGGCATTCATCTGGCTCAACTTCACGCCTGTTTTTTGGCCTGCATCATCCTGTAACCTCAGGCTCCGTGTTTCGGGACTGACTCTGTCAATGGTGTAGCGCATCACCGCGCGTTTTTCGGGTTCCCGGTATTCCAGCACCATCCCTTCCCGGTAGGTATCCAGTTGACGGCGATTTTTACGGTCCAGCCATACAGGAAGCAGTGTATCGACCCTGACCGTTCTGTTACCAAGGCATCCTCGCTCAAATAACGTCTGGCGGATCCTGGTGGTCAGGGCAGCCTGCTCGCGGGGCCCACTGACCTGCGCGGCCACGGTTTCATCTTTCCTGAAATACTCTGCATACTCCTCCGCCAGTAAGGCATAGCGCTGGATCTTATCCGGCTCGCTCCTCACAGCATAAGTGACCGGCGCCGATGTCCCGTGCAGCCTGATCACGCCAGCCTCTTCCAGGATCTGAAGCGCATTGCCGGTTCCCTGCCTGCCGCTGCTGTCGATCATCAGGAGCTGTGACTGTGTGCGCAGTACGGTATCCAACACGGTGACTGTGTCCCGGACGGAAAGTGTTTCAGCGCCAGCGACAATCCAGGTGACCTTCTCCGGCAATTCAGCCTGAGAAAGCCTGTTGAGTGTGAGCACCGATCCTGACTCGAGCGATTCATTTTCCAGGAACCGCGCAACGGCTTTATCACTGGCCAGAACACGGAATGCATACCCCTGCGATCTGGCAAGCTCAGCAGCCTCCAGAACCGTTTTACCCAGGTTTTGCATCCCACCGGCCAGACTGATAATGGCGATGGGCAGCCTCCCGTCCGTCAGGGATGTTGGTAATACGTCCGCCGCACATCGCGTTCGTGCCATTCCTGGCACCGTCTCATTTCGTATCCGACCCGCCAGGTCCTGCAGGCTGAGTTCATCCAGAAGATGGAGCGAAGACGTAAACAGGCCTTTTTCACGATCGAGGGGGATAAGCAGTTGTGCACTGATTGCCTCTTCAATGGCCTGTCGGGCCAGCAGAACTATATGCGATCGGGCATCAAGATTATTCAGGCTTCGGTTCAGCACGTCGGAGTACGTAAAGCGGGTGCGTTTCTCACTGAGCAACGATATGGCATCTCTCACTGCCTGGCGAACATCGGCAGGCAGGATCTGCGTCTTAGCGAGGATTTCATCCGCCCGACTGCCTCGTTCAGCCGCCGCCTTCAGCAGCGTCGGATATGAAAAGCCATTCTGTTCCAGCCGTTGCTTCCAGTCCGCCAGCAGCATCGAGCGGTCCGGCAATCCCTGTTTTTGCAGTCGGGTTGCCAGGGCTGCGATATCGCGTACCTTCAGGGGGGCATCCTCACCCACTGCAGCCCGTATACGTTCGGTACGCCTTGAAAATAATCCCACAGGCACGCCTTCAATTTCCCACAGTCCATTGTTGCCTGTTATGACCGTTTCGAAGCCCATCGCTTCAATGCGCTGACGGAGTTCATGGCGATAAATTTTTCCAAGGGCCACCTGGAGGGCGAAGAGGGTTTCAATGAAACCACTTTTCCCGGCCTTATCGCTGGAAAGTGTTCTCCACCGCCCCTGATATTCCGTGATGTTGAGGAGAATGAGATGTGTGTGGAGGTGGGGATCTAGCTCCCGTGACGTATCATGATGAAACGCAGCGGCCAGAATTTTTCCGGTCAAGACGGTCTGCTTCACACCGTCACGCATTATTCGTGTTGTGGCGAGGTGTTCAATTTCCTTCATCGCTACGCTGACTGCCTGCTGGTGCACCTCCAGAAAGCGCCGATCCCCCATGACCAGCCCGAGCACGGAGACACTTTTGGGGGCAGACAGCGTCAGATCGTAGCCGGGCCGATGGATATTTTTTCCGCCAGACATTCTTGCCAGACTGATCCCTCCCGGGAAATAGCCCGCGAGCGCGCGGTCAAAATCGTGGGGTTGTACGCCCCCCTCCAGACCCATCGCCGGCGCAAGCGTCCCCATCCAGCAGGAGGCCTTTTCGCCCAGAAAATAATAATTGTCCTCGGCGAGATAATAATCCGATCCGCCGCTGGCGACCGGGGCGATCGTCAGCATTACCAGTCATCTCCGGGTTGGGCGTTATCAGAGCGGGAATGCGTAAGAAGTTGTTGCTCGCTTGCACGAAGCGGATGTTCCGCTGGCAAGCCCGTGCGTTTCTCCACCGGTCTTGTTACCCTTTCCCCGGTCATCTTATCGACAACCCGGCCCGCCGGCATCACCGGTTTTCCTAAGGCATCATCTGCTGATACCGTTTGGTCCGCGTCGCAGGCACGGCTCGGGATGACAGCGTCTCCCGGGCTTCCCTCCAGCGATGCAAGCAGCCGCATCACGCGTTCATTCTCCAGGTCCCGGGAGCGGATTTCCGCGTCTATTTCCTGATCGAGGCTGTCGTTGAGCTCGCGCGGAAGAAATTCAGGGGCGATGATATCGAGATCTTCATAGCGCATGTTCATTCGCACCACAGGGTATTGCCCGGGCAGTGTCACAAAGCAGCTTAAATCAGGCAGGGACTGTATATCCGAATAGTTAACGAGATACCGATCTTCTTCCTGCTTACTGAATGAGACTCCGTCACGTACCGTGTCAGCCCCGTAACTGTACTGCTCACTGAAGATGCGGGCGCGCCGCTGACCCAGCTGACGCATGACGTAGCTGGCCACACTTTCATCCGGTGAACGGAAAAAAAAGCGCGTATTGAGCAGGTCCATCATTGCATCGGCAAAGTCCTTTCCATACGTGAAATCGAGCTGGGGTTTGTTCTGGAACCCCAGGACGAAGCAGCCACCAAATTTACGGGCCTCCGACAGGACCAACGGCAACTCAGGAAGTTTATGCAGGGAGGTGAGCTCATCAAAAATAAACCACACCCGACGGTTCGAATTTTCCCCCATTTCCAGCAGACAGTTTGCGGCCTGAGCCAGCCACATGGAGATCAGGGGTTTGAGCGACGTGTGTTGTCGGGCGTTTGATGTGATCCACAGCCAGCCACGAGGCTGTCCGGGTTCATTGACCCGTGTCATCCATTCCCGGATAGCAAAACGCGGCCTGCCGGTGTGTTCAATTCCCTGCATATACCGCAGTGCCTTCACATAATTCGTCAGAACACCGCGTATGGAGATCGCCGTTTTCTCCACCTTTTCCTCCATCAGATTAGAGGCTTCTGTGCCCGCAACGTATTCGCGCAACGCTTCCAGATTGATGGCCAGCAGGGTGCGCAGCAAACGGTTGTAGGTCCGCTGAGGGTCGTTTTTCAGACGAGCAGAGACCGCAGTAAAAATCGTACGGGCAGCCCCGGTCCAGAAGGGATCTTCCCGCGTACCCTGCGGGATCAGTGTATTGGCGATGGAATCGTAATCCGGCGTGGACTGGCACTCCAGCCAGAGATCCCAGTACTCGCAGCGCCTGTCGAGCGGATTCAGCAAGCTGTCTGTCGTCGGGTTATAGTGGCGTTTTACGAGTGAGCACCCTTTGTCATACACCACCACCATATCCCCGCGCGCCCGCAGCTGGCGGAGCAATTTATTCAGCGCATTCGATTTTCCGGACCCGGGCGTACCGTGCAGGAGCAGATTTTTTAGTTCGCTGTCGCGAACCAGACTCAGTTGATCAATATGCAGCGTCGACGCGTTTCCCGACTGATGGAGCATGCGCGTCACCGATTTCACATTTTCCGTTAACGTTCGCCCACCGGTCTGAACATCCTGTGCCTGGTTCGCCCCAAGCCGTTTAAGCCAGTAATAGACGCCATAGCCTGCCACCAGCACCACGAGACTGGCGAGTAACACGGCGATCCCCAGCTCCTGCATAACCAGCTGGCCGGCATAGGTCATATAGGGATCTTTCAGGATCGCACCGGACGTGAAGTGCAATATCTGGCCCTCGTACCTGACGGCATAAACAGGTGGAACCCTAAACAGGGCGTGCTCCCCCTTCGCGGTAACGGATAACCACCAGTACAACGCGCCGTTGCAGATCTCCTGCCAGGGAACCCGCAACCAGAAAATAAATGGCACGAGCAGAATAAAAAGATTACACAGCCAGAAAGCGATACGCCGGTTAACCTGCATAAACATATTCAGCATATAGCTGAAGACCTGCCCCCCCTGCGTGATATGTTTGGTTACGCTCATCTCTCCTCCCGATATATATCCAGTCTTGTTAGTGTTCCTGCAGGCGAGAATTCCCGGCTTATTCACTACCGGGCCGGGCAAAAATAAACCGTGGCGGAACCGAAACAGGCATGCACGATGCCCGGAGAACAACGCGGTAATATGAAAACGGAAGACTCTTCTGTCTCACGTTTATGGATCCGGCAGACAGGATGAGGCAACAGCTCACTTTTTGGGGTTGGATTTTCCGGGCCTGTGCTGACTCTCAGTGCGGATCAGGAAAAGTGAGTGCCCGCTCACGTCAGGATGCTAAATATTCGAATTTAAGGGCAACCTGTTCAGTGAAAGCCATCTCAGCATTTATCGCGGACCGGGAGATCTTTCTGGCTGATATACAGTGATTTTAAATCCGGACGATGATGACGGAGTGAGGACATTCTTTCAGGAAAACCGAGAGGATGTCATCCGGTATGACGTCTTCATGGACAGTTTATTAATGCTGAATATCCGTAAGGGTTACCCGGCGTGGTTATTTTCGCCTTTGGTCTCATTTAATGTGTCTGGCGCAGAAGACACCTCTTGACGGGCCGTTGCCTTTTTCCTGGCTTCATCAAATTCTGTTTTCCCGGTCTGATAGGCCTCAGACAGATGAGCCGCGTCAGCCGTTATTTCTGCCTGCCTGGCATTAATAGTCTGCTGGGCAGTCTCAAGTGATGTCCGGGATCCATGATTGTGCTCAGTAACGTCAGCCTCCAGACGGCCATCGTCACGGGCACCCTCAACCGCAGCTGCCTGAAGGATCTCATGCTGGCGCGTATTGAAATCACGCCTGATTTTCTGCGGGGGCACGCCGGTCGGCTCAGATGAACCCGCCTCTTGTGTCGTTAGCTGCTGCCCCTTACGGTATGCGGCTTCAAGTTGAGGCATCATTCTTTCCTGCACGAATTGCGCGGCAAGCTGTTCGCGTTTTTCACGTGCCTGTGGTGAGGAAACATCGGTCAGAATCGCATCGGCATCCGGCACCTTCTGCTTCACATACTCCACAAATTCCTGCGTGGCATGGCTGCGTATCGCCGCACTGTGATTTTCTACAAAGCTTGCGAGCCGGGCAGACTCCAGAGACCGGGTTTGTGTGTCGCTGAGCTGGGTTGCCTGAGAGCGAATGTCACTGAACGTCGCGGCCATCTGGTTGACCAATGAACCGGAAGCATTTTCTGTGTGGCTGCTGTTATCGGTGACGCGGTGGCTGGTGATGACATCCATGCCATGGCGTATATCCCTCAGATCCTGAACGCTGAAATCTTGTGACTGACCGTGGCGATGGCTGATCTCGCTGCTGACGCCATGGCTGGTTCCGCGTTGCCCGCTGGCATCCGCTCTGGTATGCACATCCGCGCCTGCACTCGCCCCGGTGCCGAGACGGGCCAGTTTGCCAACAATCTCATCGCCGGAGTCAATTTTCGCGTACGCCCCCGCCCCGGCGCTGAGTACGAGATGCTGACTTTTCTCCATGGCCGCCCGGAGGGCTTCCGACTCGCTGACGTGATTGTCGCGGGCATAGCGTGAGACCACACTCTGAAGCCGGCTGATCGCCTGCGCATCACTGGTACTGACGCTCTGGTCTGCCCCCTGACTGACAGTATCGCTGTGACCACGCTGACGTGCCCACTGCGACAGCTGTGATACCCCTGAGTTAATCGTTTGACCCAGCGAGGTCGTCAGATTGTGCAACTGCCCTTGCGCCTCACGTTCCTGGCGCTGAAATCCACTCACCGCGGCGCGATCCAGCTGAATATCGACAGGCAGACGCGATATCGCGGCACTGGTGTCGTAGACTGAACTGCCGTCCGGGGTCTGGCTGGCCATCGCGCCATTTGCCAGCTGAGTGGTTGCCATCCCGCTGCGTCGGGCATAGTTCGTATCCCATTTATTCCCCGCAACATTGTCCGTTTGCAGATTATTGAATGCCCATACGCCGTCACCCGCACGCGCGGCTTCAGATGAGGCGGTGCTGTTCATGGCCGTCCCGAGGTAATTGCCCGCCTGCGATACGACGCTGCCCAGCCCTTTGACCACCCCCATAGCCAGAAACGGGATAGACAGCGACAGCCAGCCGGCAATGGCACCGATATCGGCATGGGTCTGCTGAATAACGGACAGATTTGCCAGGCAGAAACTGAGGGAGTGGGTCTTACTGGTCAGCCATGCACTGACGGCATAGTTCAGGATGGCAAACATAGGGCCCCAGGCCTGGAGATAAATCAGGGTGAAGAGAAATCCTTTAAGCACCTGAAGCGTCAGAGAATGAAGGGTCGCCAGCAGAATAATCACCGGAAAGAGGCCGATCACCATCGCCAACAGGACGGTGTTCATCAGCGGGAGATACGTCGTGGCGATACTGCCGGAGGTAATCTGACTCAGACGCATTTTGGCGTAGGATGACTGCGTGGCGAGGTTAATCAGCCCGGCGGCATCCCCGTTATGCGCGCTGTAGGTTGAAATACCCTGTTTAAGGCCATTCATCACCACCGCTGACCGCATGATCTGACTCGCCGTTGCCCCCCCGCTGTAATAGTAATTGTAGCTGTCTGCCATGAGGGTACCGAACAGAGCGCTGCTGTTCGCTCTGGCGCCGGTAATCCGGGAAACGTAATACTCCCAGGTTTTACCGCCTGACAGGGTATCGGCATTCAACTGGGGTTTCAGCACACGTCTGGCCAGCTCCTCACAGGTCCAGAAACCTTCCCGGTTTGCGAGGGTATTACCCGCAGGCACCATTACGCCGCGCAATGGGCTGGGCTGGCTGAAAATGAGCGAATAGGGATCTGTGCTCGTCATGAGTGTCTGAAAGGAGTACTTGTGGTTAAGCAATATGTCGCCCACCACGCAGTTTCGGACATAGGCTGTAAACAGTTCCGCCAGGTCACCGTTGCGGAACATGAAATCCGTGGCCGCTCCCACCAGATTTGCGCCAAACAACATGCCGGTTTTACTGTACGTCACCGAATCCGGGACGTGGTATACCATCTCAAACGCCTCTGTCAGTGCCGTCCCCAGGGTTGTGATAAATTTTGCGGGTGCGGCCAGCCCGAGCGGGACATGCTCAACGGTATGAATACTGGAGGCATCCGTACGATCGATAATTTGTACCGTGCGTTTAGGGACCATCAGAATGCTGGTCAACAGGACAAACGCCATCAGAAATTTAATGACCTCCAGCGGATCCTGCCCCCGGAGATAGAAGGAGAATAACACCATCGCGGACATCAGCGCGGCGATCCGAAACATGGAGGACCACTCTGTGGTGCCCATCAGCGTCGCGACGCCGTTAAAAACAGTCCCGAGGAACTCTCCTCCGGTCAGGACATAGACCGTATCCATCAGAGTCCCCCCTCATTCCCGCTGAAACGATAGTTCTGCTGGTAGCGTTCCAGCAGCTGACTGGACGTTGCCTGCCGCAGGTATTTCATTTGCCGGTCCAGGTCGATGAGTGCATCGGCTTTGGTCTGCACCTGTTGCTGAAGGGCCTCCACCTGGGCCGAGGCTTCGGTGACATTGTTACGCAAGGTCGCCATCTGGGGATCAGGGTAGTTCCTGCTGCCCATCTGCATTCTGGCCTGATCGACCAGTTCTTTCAGGTACTGCAGAAGCATGTCATAGGCTATGTAGTCTGATAGTCTGGACAACATATTCACATTGAGATCCAGCTGCATAGGATCGATGAGATAGCGCAATACCGGCACTGAGGTGCTCTGGATGAACCCCTTTTCTGTCTCTGTCAGTCCTTCATCCGTGCGCAATTTGTCGCGGATCCCCGCAATCAGGGTTTCGACCTTTCTGACCAGCGCGTTGTTTGCACTGACCGTGACGTACCCTGTCTTCGTTTTCAGACAGTCACCCTGCGAAACACACCGCTGGATCTGAACGCCACCGCCATACATAAGTGCCCGGATCAGGTCAGGATGATCGACCAGAGGAACCAGCACAGAAGGCGTCCCGTTACCATCGTAAATGAGGGTCCCGGTCAGGTTCATCACCAGTTCCTTCAGCTCAGGATCGTCGCCGAACATGGCATTGCTGCTGAGAATTTCCCACATCAGATTTTTACTGCGCAGAACCTGATCTTTCTCCTGGGGGCTCGCGTTATTCATGACGTGGCCCATCTCTCCGCCTACGGTGCATCCCTGACGGGAGGCCGCCCAGTCTGCAAATAAATTATGATCGCCGGCGATATCCTGGCAGACCTTCTGTTGCGACACCTGTGTGCGAGGCCAGAGGCCGCCGATGATCCCCTGTGCTGCCTGGCAGCTGGAGATATTCATACTGTTGAGGTCCGTTGCGATCTTTTGCAGATAGTCTTTGGCGTCTTTGAGTTCCGGAGCCACCGTCTGCAAGGCAAGATCGAAAAAATACCCCTGCGAATTGGCCATCAGGTTTTTCACAAACTGCTGCAGCTGATCGCTGTTAATGAAGGAAAATGCACCGAGGTAGGCATCAATCCCGCCACACCCCGCCGTCAGTGATGGCGGAGACAACGACATCACCTGAATCTGTTTGACCTGGTTACGCAAAAACAGATTCCCTCCCGTGACATAGCCTGCGGCCTGCCCCTGCCAGGCTGCTGCCCCGGTTGCATTCCCCTCAAACCCCAGTTTATTGAAGAATGTATTCAGGTCACTGTCCACGTTGGCAAAGGCAGAAGCGCTCGCGGTAAAGCAAAGCGTTCCGACGAGAAAGATTTTCAACATGATGGTTATCTCTGCTGTCTGAGAGTCGACGATGGCATAGCGAAGCTTGGCCACAGGACGTGAAGGCAACGCTTAAATCCGCTATCGATAAGGGATAAGCGCGATCGGTTAGTCCGGCGAAGCGTTGAGGATCTGAGTAATACGCTGTTTTATTGCAGGCATGTCAGCCAGGCCGAGCGCCAGCGGCCAGGCCTGAAGGGTATTCACGTTCACAAGGAATGTCGCCGGCGTCACGACGGGTTGCCCGTCGCCATAGAATGCCTCAATCACCGACTGCGGAGCCGGAATAGCCTGGGGAAAACTGGCATCACCAAGGCCGTCCAGGGTATATGGGAATACTTTCAGTCCGGTCTGGAGGGAAAGCTGTGCCAGCTGCGGATCGAACTGCTGACAGAAATGGCACCTTCCCTGCATGAACAACACAATCTGGTAGTCCCTCTGAAGAGGCTGAGGATGGAGAGCATCAGGGGATGGACCTTGTCTCTCATCACGGTAGCGTATGAAGTCAGCGCTGAGGGGAAGTGCGCTCCGCTGCGCGGATTCGGCGTTTACTGCCTCCAGCATCCGGCGCACATCCCGTGTAGTGGCATGGAGACAACATGCGCCACTTGTCAGGATCAGGAGAGCCATTTTGCCCCATCGGAATAACACCATTCACCTCCTTTCTGTTCAAGAGCGTGTTCAGTACTGTGCCTTGAAGTCTGTTGCCACATCGAGAAAACGTCGGGCGAGATCGTCCTGCGTCATAAAACCGTATACCAGCGGCTGAACATGCCCCTTCTTCGGGTCAACCAGCAGGACGGCAGGAAGGTAACTGACGCCCAGACGACGCGCTTGTCCACTGTCAGCCCGGGTCTGAGGGAGCGCCGCGCTGCGTGAGCCATCCACACTCACCGGGATAAGCGACAGGCCGTACTGCGTGGTAAATTCCTTCACGCTGGCGGCCATCAGGCTGTCTATCTGATTATGTCCGCGATAAAACAGAAAAAGCCCGTAGCGCTGCCCCAGCGAATGGATGGCCATTCTCTGCCTCTGGTGACTCTCATTTTGTTGCAGAGTAGCCGTGCGGTTATAGCGACTGTGCTCAAGGTTGTAATCCAGCTCCGGATATCCCAGCAGGGCTTTTTTAGCCGTCTGCGTGAACTGTCCGGAAAGACGTATCAGATAAGCCTGCAGACGCAAAAAATCTGCCGCGTGCTGTTCCGAAGGTGAGAGAATGGCGCGGTAAAGTCGCTGTTGCGTCAGCTTTTTCAACAGGGCCATCTGCAGGGGCGGAGAGAGACGGCTAAGGGGAATGTTCACCTGAGCGTCCGCCTTGTCTTCAGGGCGAGGTTCGTTGTACCAGTGCCAGCCCACGATGGGTTGATCAACATAGGTATTCATCGAGGGAGGACTGATAGCGGTGTCCTCTCCCTTCGCAACAGGGACGATCACCAAGATGAGCAACCCAATCAAAAAGACCTTCACTGAGCACCGTCCTTCATTTTGTCTGTGATCTGCTGGTTTATCCTGTCAATCAGGCGCTGGTCTTCCGGAAGCGTGGTGCCATTCTCAAGATCATCATAAAAATCAGCAAAATTCATGGCACTGAAATCAAGATGCTGTAGCTCTGCCACGCTCAGACCGCGGCAGTCGGGTGATCCCCCCCTCCCGAATCCTTTCCCAAGCTGCCCCCGTCGCCCCTGCTCCTGAATGATTTTTGCGAGCTTACTGTCAAACTGGCAGTACCCTTCTTTCCTCTCAGTGCAGACGCCCAGCACCTTGTGCGCGCAGTATCCCCCGACATAGATGGTCAACTTCCGCGCTTTCGCCTGTCCCAGCGCCTTTTCCTCGGAACTGCAACTGGCAAGCCCCGTATCCTGCCCCCAGCCGCTATCCCTGCAGCAGTTGCTGAATCCTGCCATGGCTTTACGACAGCTTATGGCCTTGCCGGTGAAGGCTGACACGTTCATGCTGTTCAGTTGAGCCACATCCCTTCCAGCCGCGGCCAGTGCCGCAAGACCTGATACGGCGGATCGAAAATCAGCGTTCGCGTTGTTTTCTGCGTGATCGCAGCTGCCGTCAGCACACACCAGCTCGCCCCCACACAGTTGCGCGGTACTGTGGGTGTGTTTTTCACAGGAGAAGACCACATGTTCACGCAGACAGGTATCACTGAGCGATGAAATGCAGGCAATACTGCCCACAGTGCAGGCGGGATTTTTCATGTAGGGGTCGCAGGTACCGTTATCCGGCGATTGTGAAATATAGGTATCGGTGTACTGCCAGCAATCGCTGTGCAACGTAACTGGCTGTCCGTTAACGATAAAGGTTCGGTTCCCGCCCGGTGAAGTACACGCGCTACCGGTTTTGACCTGCTCAGACGGATCAAATGGACAGGTCTCTGTCCACACCACGTCCGGCACCCACTTTTTCTCTCTGACCTGCATCTCGAGCGTGAGGCTCATTCGACCATCAGAGCCGTTTTTCAACCAGCCCAGGGTGTCGCGGGCATAGTCCCGACAGCGTGACGGATTTCCGCGCAGACAATTTTTATTTTCAATTTCGCCCATCGGGGACAATCGATCCTGACTGAGGGTTGATCCCGCCGCACCGGTTAAGACCCATGAGTTCTCCTTCTTCGCCACGGACTCTGCGTTCACTCCCCACCAGCGCATATCGTAGGAAAGATTCCGGTCAGAAAAATACAGGGTAAACGTGGCGCGGATAACCGTTCCTGAAGCAGGTGCATGAAACTGAAATGTCACGCGTTTGTCGCCATCGTAGCGGTAGATAAAATCGTTATTGCTCACGCTGAACGTTTTCGTGATGACGATATCTTCGGCGTGCCCCTCGCCCGGCCCGGCGTTTCGGGTACAGGTAAGCTCTACCGCAGGCGTGCGCTCACAGGTAAAACGGGTAATCTGCGTGTTATTGATATCGACGTCGCGACACTGCGTGTCGGTGTCCTTTGTCAGACTTTCCGCCTTATCCTCCACATCCAGCGAGCCGTGGATAAAGGGGGCATCCGTCGAAATCCGGTCTGGCGGACGATGTTTGATCACCTCCTGCAGGGTTTTGCCTGCCTCAGTGTGATTCATCTCCCGGGTACCCTTACTGTCAAGCGCAGGATTCTGGTCTGCCGTAATCCCACCATAGAATTTCGACTGTTCCGGGCTATCCGTAAAGCCGGGGATTAATGTCGCCGGATCGGCATTTTTCAGGGAGTCCAGTCCTTTTCCCTTTACATCGCTGGCGTAATGGGAGGCCTCGTCATACTGCGTATTTGCCAGGGCGCATGCGCAGCAAAGGATGCCGGCAAGGACGCTGAATATGGGTTTCATTTATCCTCCCGTATTCCAGCCAGAAACTGACGGGCAACGTCGCGACACTCTCCTTCTTCAGCAATGCGTGCCAGCGCCTCCTTTATTCTGAGATTGCCGGTTAAGCGGTCATACCCTGCCTCACAGGTCACCACCAGGGCGGGCACCGCTCTGATGTCATAACGTGCAAACAGCAGGGGATCAATCTGAACACCGCCGGCATTTTCTGTCCGTATGAGTTCAAAAAGCACCCGTACCGTTTCGTGAAAGTCATTATTGATCAGTCCATTGACCAGCACGGGAACATGGAGATGGCTGGCCTGCGCTATCATTAGCTTCAGGCTATCGCGCGGTACAGAAAAAGAGAGAAAATACAGTATCTGGCGCGCATCTCCCTCAGCGGCTGGCCGAAACGGTTTCCTGGCGACGGTCGCATTCGGTGAAAAGACGACGGGTGATCGGAGAGCCCCCGCCTGTAGGTTCGGATGGGGTAATCGCAGGGATTCGTCCAGGCTCAGAGCCTGTGCACAGGTAGCGGTCAGCAGCCCGCCAGACAGCAGGATAACGATCATATTTTTCATGAGGAGATCTCAAAGAAAAACGCAGTTGCGTTTGCGCCAGATGAGGTAACCGAAGTTCTGCCGGCTGGCCGGTGTGGCATGGCCGGCTTCCCAGGCCATCACGGTTCGGCCAAAGGGGTGACACCGTGCCGAATCGGGGTACATATTCACCATCTGATACCGGAAGCGGTCTTTTGGCATGACCGGAGAGGGGTATTCAAAACACACTTTATTGTTCTGCCCCACGCTGTTCATGATCATGCCCTGCCGGTGCAGTTTGTATGCCATGCGTTCTGACAGCAGCACACTGGCTGCCTGCGGGCTGGCCTGGTCAGGAACAAACCCCGTGAAAGGATAAAGACTCCCGTGTGAACCGGCACACCAGAACAGAGAGTTGAGGGGCATGGATACCGCGCTGGCCAGGGCATCCGCAGCACAGGCGCCCTGAGCGATGGGGTTCGCGAACAGAAACGCCTCGGGGGAGAGTACCGACGCCAGCGAACTGTCATTCCATGTCGGGTCCAGTTCGGAAAGATACCCGATGTCCATATCGCCCCCCTGCATACACCCGAGATCGGTAATAATATTGAGCCACCAGGTCAGCGGGTATTTGTACCAGTGGACGTGATAAAACGCGGCAGTATCATCCCCTCCCTGACGTTTTCCACCACCACTGCCAAGTTTGCCGGCGGAGATACTGAATCCGCCCAGATTCACCATGCAATAAGGGGCCCGGGTCACGTCGGTGAGAGCAAAGGGTTCCCAGTACCCAATCGCAATACCAATACGGTAAAGCTCACTGACCGGACAGATCTGTACAGGACTGGACGGATTCTCGGTATCCGGTTCATTGCCGGCCGCCACCGGTACATTGCCAATCGTCAGGGGGAAAAGGCATTGCCAGCAGATATCGGTGATCGGATTGACAAAATGTCCCTGACACTCCGGTGCAGAGGCACGTACTGTCGCTCCGGTGCCGAGTAACGCCATCAGCGCCAGGACGGATAATGTGTCTTTCATTCGCGTCTTCTCCCGTGGTGAAACCTGACGAGGTCAGTGTGCAACAGACGTCCTTTCCCCCCTTGTGCTACTGCACAAGGGACCTCGCGTTTCTTTTATTCCTGTGGCAGTGCGGCGGACGTGATTTTCAGGCGTCGTCCGTCCTGTACGACCCGGGCAGGGATATACGTTAGCTTCAGCCTGCGGGATATGACGCCTTGCTGATCGAAGTAAACCCGTGAAGCCAGGCTGTCCGACGCCTCCCGTACGTTCCCGTTCACCAGGATGATTTTGTAGTTGGCCGTGGGAGGCGCCTGGGCCTTCATCCAGGCGATCTGGCGCTTATCATCGCTATCGATAAAATAGAGCGTGAGATTCAGGGAAAGCGTGTCGAGGGGGTTGAAGCGATCCCCCTGATGAACGAAGATGTGATGCTGTGCGTCCGCAATGTTCTGCTCCGCAGTAAACGTGGGATCATACCAGGAGACATGTTCCCGGGTGTCTGCTTTCAGGCCAGCTACCGGAACCGGACGTAGTGCATGTGCTTCCACCCGCTGCGCAAACTGGTGCTGCAGAGCAGAGAGCGTGCCGTCGTTCATCATTGTCGCAAGTCGCGTCTGAATTAACGCGAGAAAACTCTGTTCCGCAACCGGCCAGGTATCACCCCAGGTCCCCAGATCTTTCGCCTGAGACAGTGGCGAAAGCCCGGCCAGTAAAAATACCGCGATAAGGCAGTCTCTCATCGTTTGTCTCCCGATTGCCCGGCCCTGGACTAAGGGCCCTGGAATTAATCTCACGATTGATGACGTGAACAGGCTGGTTCATAACCGGTAACGCAGTTATTCGTTAACTGTGTGATGACAAAAAATTCGCCGTTGTCATTAACGGAGCAGGTCTGGCTTTCTCATCATGGGCGCTGACGTGTAGAAACTGCCGACATGCGTTTCGCCACGTCTGCCTGAATCTCCGGCGTAATATCCGGTGCGCCGGCGACCACGGCCGGTGCCACCAGGATGATCACGTCGTGATGTCGTTGCCAGTCAGTTAAGGCGCCGTTCAATGCAGCATTGAAACGGTCCGTGGTTTTTTTAACCGTCTCCTCTCCGGGGTGTTGATGGCTCAACTGGGCCATAAAGCTGTTTACCGTGCCCTGCATATCAAAGGTCACCATCTCCTGCTGTCGCGAACAGAAAATACTCACCATAAGCCACATATTCAGGAGGAGCAGAATGCCGCTGACAGCCGCCACTGATATGGCGATACGTCGCCAGCTGCGTTGCCGGCGTCGCGACCGTATGCCTTTTGTTATCGGGATCTCTGTTGCGTCCATTTCTGAAGTAACTCCATTTCATCAGGATACTTGTGGCAAGCCAGACGCCAGACTGTCTCGGCAACACTGTTCCCCTCCCGCAGGCTCTGCTCACGATATTCAAAATCTTTACCATCCGAGGAGGACATCACCCGACTGAGTGGGTCGAGAAGCAGACGGTGATAAGAAACCTGACCGGCGACACGAAGCATAAAGGCACTGAAGTGGGCATCTTTGGCAGACGGGAACCCCTCAATGATGCTCTGCTCAGCAGGGCTGAACTGCCCTTCATTTTTCTGGTTATATTTGCGAAACGCCTCAAGGTTCTGACGCAGCAGGATCTTGAAAGATGAATTCGACCAGGCCGCTCTGGCTGCAACACTGGCCTTGTCACCATCAAAATCCTCAATTCCCTGTGTGATGGTGATATAGGCGCCGCCGTATTTCCTGGCCGTTCGGTAGCCGTTTTCAATAAAGTCGCCGATAAAACCGCTCTCACTTGCGAGCAGTTTCCAGGCTTCATCAATGATGGCTGCCTTACGTTCACTGCGGGGCGAGAGGAACATGCGCTGTTCGACATAAATCATCATGGAAAACATGATGGCGGCCAGAAGATCGGGTTTGTTCTTGAGTTTGCCCATCTCCAGTACACAAAACCGAACCGAATCATCCAGCGCCGGGTTTGGGCTGTTGAAATACTCTCCGTATATACCGCCGGTGGTGTATTTGTGCAGGGATACGATAATTTCTTCCATCCGGTTCCGTACGGTATCGGCAGTACGATACTGATCGGATACAACCAGCGTCTTAAGATGCGCGACGACATCATCGATTAGCGCCGCATTTCTTTTTTCCATCCAGACGCTTTGCACGGCGTTCAGAAGAATGGATTTGGTGGTATCGCCAACCCCCCCTGACGGGCACGACAAAACCAGGAGTAAATCGCGAATACTTTCCGCCGATTCAACAATATTCACGACCCCTGCAAACGGGTTAAATTTCAGCTCGGTGGCGTCGACATACACGCCCCCCACATTGGCACACAATGTTTTATAAGAATCCCCCATGTCGAAAACCCATGCCCGTCCTTCGCTCTCGAGGATCTGGCGAATAATTGTTTGCATGAGGAAGGATTTACCGCCACCTGACGTCCCGCATATCCCCAGGTTATAGTTGTCATTACCCAGCCCGGAATCACTGTCAAAAAGATCCAGAAATGAGAGCTGGTTGCGATAGGAGGGGATCGGCACGCCTCTGGAGCAAATCCGGTTATCCGCGACAACGGGCACCGCCCCGGTCATATCCGGGACAGGTTTAGCTGGCTGATTTTTTCCGGGGGCGGCCCGGGAAGGCGATCCAATGTACCAGGCTACAATACCTGCACCTGCAAGACCCAGTAATAATGCCACCAGCAAAGCCATCTGCTTGTTGCGCGTCATCACGTTAATATTGGCCACGATGCGTCTTCCCATCCTCATTTTCATTTGAGGCAGTCATCCATACAGAGGCCTCTTCGTCAGGCATTAACCGGGTTTTGAAAGGAAAAATCATCACGGCGCGAACGCCTTTTGCCTGAAACAGCGTCTCAGTGAACGCCACCACGTGACGGTCTGTATTGCGGACATCCAGCCGATAGAGACGCAGCTCTCCACCGCTCCACATGTCCACCGGCTCCACCTTGAGTCCGGCAGTTAACTGAAGTCGTGGCAGGGCGACGACCGGAGCCTTCAGAAAACCCTGCGGCGTCGTCCCCTTCAGAACGGCTTTCTGTATATCGGTCAGCAAATGCAGGTAAGGCTGCGATCTCTCCCATTGACGGGTGGACGCATTTTGCGCAGGGGTATCGGAAATGAAATGCAGCACCCGGCCCTGTCTTTTCTGGGGCAGGCCGATAACCGAGACCGTCAGTCCCCCTGCCGTGCGTAAGTAAAATGTGAAGGGCCTTGTTTGCGTTGTCATAAGTATCACCCCTCCGTTCGCATGTCCCTGGGCCTTGTTGGCATTGACAAACATGCCCTGGACACTGTCGACAGCAATAATACGGTCCCCCGGTACGACAAACAGATTGGGATCTGTGTTGCTGATCGCGATTCTGACCTGGCTGTCAGGTCCGACGGGAATATCAACAGGGGGCTGGGATACGGGACTGGCAAGAACCGGGAAATTCCCGCTGGCGGCTAAAAACAGCCCGAACTTAATGTAACGCAGACACATTTATCTTCTCCCTGAATGCTTTGATGGTGACCATTCCCCGGCGATAACGGAGTTCCAGTCTGAGCGTCTTCTCTTCAGGCGGTTGCTTACGACTGCCTATCCATTGCTGAACGGTGCCATGAATATCCACCATGCCTGCGGACGGGTATGTATCCAGACCTGAGAGATAGAATGCCGAGGTGACGTTATTATCAATGACCCGCTGGGCTTCTTCGGCCAGGACGTCCTGCATGGCTGGACGTGTCTCATTGTCGAAGAATCGCAGCAGCGCCTGATGGTTAGCTTTAACCGATTCAGGAGAAACGTTGTAGCGAAGCAACACTAACGATTCGGCGGTCTGCTCGAGATAGCTCGCATCCGTTCGGTTGCGCGACAGCGTAAAGGAAGCATCCAGTCCCATCGGAATATACGTTTCCTCATGGCTGTTAATCAGGGCATCGATCTGTAACCAGGCCAGCGTATTGCCACTCAGGGATATGACTAGCAGCCCCAGGAGTATGACAAATGCAAGCGAGGTATAACGCCCCATAAAGCGGTGCGCCTTCAGTTCCACACTCTCCCTCCTACGGTTTACTCAACGAAGCCACAAGCGGTATGACGAATCAGGTATTAATTTGTATCTGCCTTTGAAAAGAATCGAAGGAAAAGACCAGTAGCAAAGGTTAAATAACCAGGTGGAACCTTTGCCCTTTTTGAAATGTTTTAATCCCGTCCAGAGTATGACGGACATGATCAGGCCGGTTACATATTGTCCCGTATAAAAGCCCCACGCCATGGGGCAGAAAACCGCGAGAGTTTCATCTGTGGGTAATCCCACGGGACCTGACCGTTCATTCAGGGTCTGGGGAAAAATAAAGCGCGCAGCACGCGTTTCATTCATGACGGTTGGCCAGCTTATCAACCACCCGACCGGGCGGAAATAATGGCAAACACCACTTTTGTGACCACGATGAAGACCGGTATAAAAAGGAAGGTAGCCGGATTGTGGTTGCGCAAATAGAGCAGAAAAACCAGTACCGCTTCAGCCAGCATGAAGTAGTACATCATAGTGGAATCCGGACCAAACGTATCCTGGGCGTCTGCTTTGCCTGCAGAAGTCAGATCTTCAGCGTGCACCATGCCACGTGCAGCAAGCCAGAGCAGTAGCGAAACCGCAAGATATTTTAACACAACTGGCGCCAGACGACGGTTAGGCCACCTCGGGAAAAGGGTCATCACTCCAGCCCTACCGCGTAAAAAATAGAACCTTTCAGTTAGCCTGAGTAAATGCTCTTCACGCTTTTTATGCAACGTCTTGACCATATTTCTTCCTTAAACAGAGTTAACAGGAGATCATATTTCTCTCGTCAAGAAAGCCATATCTGCGCCATGTTTTTCTCCAGAACGCTACCGCCCCAGGATGTCAAACCTGTCGTGGGGAGCGCATACCCGACAAATGGACTACCCATTTATTGCATAACGCATAACGTCATACCCGGAAAAAACTCTCCGGAAGTCATTTAAGTCAAGATGATTGAAGTGTTTTCAATAAACACTAAAACCATCATCAACGTTTATTCATTATCATGAAAAAAAACCGGATAAATAGTTAGGCAACTGTCGAGTGTCAATAACTCCATGTATTTATGTTTGAGTTTGTAGCTAAAATAGCCTCATGCCTTCATTATTTTTTGTGAAGAAAATCATTGTTCTCGCCTAAAATCCATTTTCGTTTTACAAAAAACATTTGTTACTCAATAATAATCATTCAAAAAAGACAGAGAGTCGAAAGAGATGGGTGTTGTTATAGCGCAACCATTAGGACAAGCTACTTAAAGTCGCTCTATGTATGAAAATAGTACTTATAGTCTGATGATGGTGGATGATGAAATGAATTTTGCTGGAATGAGATTGATCCATCGATGCTCTTCGGCCGCACATAGCAACCCCTCCCGATTAGAAACACCTAACTTTGCATAAACATTTCTGGCTTTGTTTTCCACAGTTTTAGCGCTTACTCCCTTATAAGCCGCTATCTTTCTGATTGAGCATCCACAAATGATCATCCATGCCGTTTCCCATTCTCCGGGCGTGACTCTGGACAGCACGTCCTGTCCGGATAACGAAATCAGACCGGTCCTTTTCTTTGTCGCTAATGCACCGGGCAGCAGAGACGAAAACCAATCAATATGTTCATTACATTCCGCCAGATCGGCCAGAAAAACCATCACACCTCCCCTATTTTTGTATTCACAGGGTGTTAATGTCGTGATGAAAGCTCTGACGCCGTTAACATCGCAGAAAATGTTCCCGACCAGGAGGTTGATTGTCTTTTGTTGTTCAGTAACCTGTGATTCAAAACTGTGCATAATTTCAGTATTTCTGACCGCAGTTTCTGTTACGTGATATTCAAGAGGATTAGAATCAAAAGTGTTCCCAGGGGACAGGAAGCGAGAAATAAATCCCTCGCTGGCGTCGACAAAATGATGGCGGGAATCTTTTATGTACCAGCACTTTATGGAACGCTTGTGAAAAAAATAAATATCACGATAAAGCTGTTGATCTTCGGTTTCATGTTGTGGGTCTTTATGCACCTGCATATTCAACTCCTCTAAAATCAATAATGACATCGTCACTTTTAGCTACTCATCACTTAATATTATTTTAATTCGTGCCTGTGTCTGTGATTTCAACCAGTCAATCAGGCTGGCGTAATTATTTCGGGTATCGGCCTTGATTTCCTGGAGATCAAACATAAGTTTCAAAACCTGCTGAGCCACAAGCCGTGACTTGACAGCCTCGGCCATGATTTCCAGCTGAATTTTATCCTGCTGAGAGAGTGCCTCATCCTCTCTTTTCGCTTTAGCACTGAGATATACCCTTATCCCTAATTCGAGTATTTCTGAGCAAACGCTTGAGATATTTGTTTCAGCATGAGAGTCACCCTCCTCGCGACGCTCATTTACAATTGCGCGAATGCTATCCAGAGTTCTCTGTTTCATGTATACATTTTGTCGTGGCATCACTCTTCCTCGTCAGAGACAATACGTTGAAATAAGGTTAGAATGGTGTCATTGTACAGATAATCACCTCATTCACAGTAAAACAAATGTATCATTTCTGCAGCATACGGTATTTAACCTAAGACTTTAATTTTTATTAGTTAGCCCTTATAAAACCATGTCTCAGCACTGTATAAGTGCTTATGCAGCCCTTATCCGGCCAATGTAATGAAGATCAAAACTTCACTTCAGAGAATAATTTTTAAGCTAATGAATGCAAATGTTAATCTCGAAAATCATTTATTTGCGTGGGGTGTGCTGTAAAGTGAATGAGGAGCGCCACATACCTGAGCATGTGTTCGGGATGGTTTACACTCTCCCTAATATGAAGTATTGAGAAAAAAATGGTCAGAGCAACTGCATTTATCCTATCAGTCCTTCTACCGGGTCCCCTTTATGCCGGAGACTGTTTCGAGCGTGCCGGAAGGGACTACAAAATAGATCCCGACCTTATCAGGGCTGTAGCGTGGAACGAATCTCACTTCCATAACAGCGTAACAGGCAGGAATCCACTTTCGGGTTACGGTTCAGGCCTCATGCAGATAGATTCCCAGCATTTTCCTGAGCTGAACAAATATGGCATCTCTCCACAGAGACTTTTGCACGACCCTTGTCTTAATATCTATACGGGAACCTATTATCTGGCAAAAGCGTTTCAAAAATGGGGGGTGAACTGGGAGGCTGTCGGCGCCTACAACGCCGGCTTTAAACATTCGGCTAAACAAGCGATGCGGCGATATACCTATGCCAGCAAAATAGCAAGAACCTACAGAGCCATAAAGACCATGCGTTCGGGATATAAAGAGTAAGAACAACATCTGTAAATATCATTCCGTTCTCAGGGAAATTGACTCAACAATGATGTAACTGAGAAGGAAACCAGGAGCATGGGCAAAATAGATATCTCACGACAACAGGAGCCCCTAAAAAAAGCCTCCTCTTTTATTAATGAAAAATCTCAGCAAAACACGAGCATTCGAACCATATGAAATGTAAACACCAGACAAATAACCGCACATTCAGTGAGCGCTAACTCATTAATATTTCGTTAATGAAAAAATCATCAGTTCTGTGCGGTACAGGGTATTTCTTCAGCAAACAGACAGGCTAATATGTGCCTGTATGGTGCAGACGCGCCAGTGGCTTGTGAAGATAGGACACGTTGTAGCCATTGTTCCTCAAGGTGATTAATGCTTTTCCAAGAAAAATCCCCCTCCATACTCAGCAGAAGAATGATGTTTATACAAGAACAAGGATTCATTTAGAAGGCCATTGCCAGATGAAACGTAATCTCACCAGTTTACTGTATTTTGTGACGGTTGCCCGCGAGCGAAGTTTTACCCGTGCAGCGGCACATCTCGGTGTCAGTCAACCCGCTCTGAGTCACGCGATAGCTGAACTTGAAAAAAGCACCAATATCCCCTTGCTCTCAAGAACGACTCGTCGGGTTACGCCGACAGAAAACGGCCAGTGTTTACTTCATGCAATCGGATCACATGTTGATAAAATACAATCAGAACTGAATAAACTTAGCGATCTACATATTCAGCATGACCGCACCCTCAGGATCAATTGCCCCTCACTTTTGGTTAGCGCCGCACTGATGAGGAAGCTTCATCTTTTCATTATCGCAAATCCGGAACTTCGTATTGAGTTGGAAAATGCAGAGCTTCCTGAAACCTTCATCGGAGATACATTCGACGCGTACATCAGACTGGGACCGGACAAAAATAAAGAGTGGAACAGCCAGCCTGTCAGTCCGCCCGTCCGAATGGCGGTAGTGGGTTCGTCAGCCTATTTTGGTCATCATAACGAACCCGAACGGCCACAAGACTTATCCGCACATCACTGCATCCGCCAGATACACAATGGAGAGAGGCAGAACAGCCAGTGGTTTTTTAAAAAGGGAGACAATAAGCAGGACATTCTTGTCGACGGGCCGATAGGGTGCCAGGCTCCGGCTCATCTAGTTACCGCCGTCTTATCCGGTGCCGGACTGGGGTATCTGCCGGAAGGTGACGTCCTTTCCTTTATTGATAGAGGACAAATGAAGCGTGTTCTGGAGGACTGGTGTGAGCCTTTACCCGGCTATCACCTCTGCTATTCGGCATCCAAGAAAGCATCAGAACCTTTATTAAAGCTCATTGATTCGCTGGGCGAGAAATCGCTGAGTTAGGCTTTTAAGTCGGTCGCATCCTGCTCCAACCTCCTGACAGAACCGGATATTGCGAATAGCCGGGTGCTCTTTTTTCCAGCCAGAATGATTAACGCATATCAAAGTTCCGGGATTCCGGCAGACAAAAAAGCAAGCGAGACACTGCTTCTCCTTTTTAAACACGCTTCTGCAAAGACCAGCCGACTCCGTACCTGAAAAGGTGGGGACAAGTCTACCTGCAGGGCGGGCCTGTAAACGATGCCTGTCGCCCCTGTAAAACCAGCTGCCAGAAAATGGAAGCCCTGCATCGCAGGGCTTGACTTCTTAGCCCTCCATCAGGAATCGATGTGCTTTACTGGCGGCGCTGGCCGCCTGAAAAATATAGCGTTTGTCGTCCTTCAGCGATTTCAGCCACGACGCAATATAGCTTTCATGCTGAACCTCTCCACTCACGCCCAAATCAGCCATCAAGAATGCGCAGCCCAGCTCCGCGATCAGTTCTTCAAATGCGTAACTCTCTGAGCCAAATTTGCCTCCCTTCTGGCGGTCAAGGCGACTTTTAGCCCCTGTCCAGTGAACCAGCTCATGCAATCCAGTCGCGTAGAAATTCGCAGCATCTGTGAACAGGTGGCGCTCAGGCAGCCAGATTTCATCTGTTAAAGGCTGATAAAACGCCTGTTGGCCGCGTTCGTTAATCTTCGCGCCAGTGCGCTGAAAAAGCGCTTCAACGTCTGGCAGAGGATCAAATCCGGTCACCGGCTGCGGGCTGATTTTGTCGTCCAGGTTCAGTCCGTCTGTCTGCTCGATGTTGAAGACGGTGAAGGTTTTCAGCATCGGGATCCGCTCCAGCTCTCCGGCGTCGTTTTCCTTCTCCAGCGTCTTATAAAAAATGCCGGTTGTACCGGTTTCACCCTTACGAACCTGTGCACCCTGCTCTGTCGCCTGATGGTAAGTCAGCCAGCGTGGATCCTGAAATCCGTGTTTTGCCGCACTGCACCACATCAACATAATATTCATCCCGGTGTAGGCCTTGCCGGTACTGAAATTTGACGGAATACCCGACGCCGCGCCGTTACGCTTCCACGGACATACCCACGGCTTAACCCCCCTCTCCAGGGCCTCGATAATGCTGTTGGTTACCGTCTGGTACACGTCCGTTTTTGATCTGGTTTTACCTTTACACAATTTCGTTTTTGAGGAGCCTGACGGCTCCAGCGGGGATACGCTGGTCGCCTGTGCGGCAATAGGGGCGGTTGTTTGGATATGCAGGTTCATCGTCATGGCAGTTTCTCCTTTAGTGTGAATTTCGTCTTCGTATCGCCTGACGGTTCGTCTTCCCCGGAGTCGTTCTGGTCCGCAAGGGCGCGTAGCGTGCTATTTACCCTTGCGGGCCGGGTTGAGACGGGGGACGATTACCGGAAGCCTGATACGAAGGAGAAAGACAACACAGGAGAAAATGACGATGCGCATATCCGGGCTTACCGCCCCTTATGCTGCGCGGGTGAAATGTGGTTAATCCTGATGTTGATTCAGGGATGACCGCCAGATCGAATCCGGCAAAATCCAGTCGAAGTCTTTGAACCCGGCCTATATCTATGCAGCCCGGCCCCACTTATCCAACGCGGTACAAAAAATCGCCTTTAATCACTGCCATATGGCCAAAATACTCTGCGATAGGGTGGATATTATACGGTCGTCAGAGATGAAAATGATCCCGTTGCAGGCGCGAAACAGTGCGCGAATTCCACTTTTCGTCCATGCAAATCCGGCGGGTTTTCAGCTCACTTACTGCTCACCCCCCTCTCTTTAAGTCACCTTAAATGACTCTGGGATGACTGTTAACCCTGAGAAGATTCATTTCATGGCATTGCCTGTACCGGTAGCGGTGCAGATGGATACCCCAAAATCGTGACTAAGCTGAATGTCACTGAGCATATGGTCTGCCGGCCCGCAGGCATAGCATCCCGGCCGGAGCAGTAAACACAGGTCGGCCACCTGACTGGCATGACTGATAAAGTGGGTGTTCATGATGATGGTCTTCTGCTCTTTCTTTGCGAGTTCATGTAGCAGGCTGATGATACGGTGCTGATATGCGAAATCGAGACTGGACTCCGGCTCGTCCAGAATAAGCACATCGGGTTCCGGGGCAAGAGCTTTCGCGATAGCACAAAGCTGAAGTTCGCCACCGCTAATCTGATTGACATATTTGTCTCTCAGATGACCGGCACCTAACCTGACCAGCACGGTTTCAGCCCGGGCATAATCATCAGGAGTGGGCGTCCTCAGATAACCTTTATCACCTCCCAGACCAAACGTAATAAAATCCGCTATGAAATAGTCAAAGGGTATATGTCGGGTCTGTGGTACCCAGGACAGGCAGACCTTTTTGTGGTCAAAGCGCTCAATGATGCAGCGTCCGGAAAGCGGACGCAGGATCCCGGCAACAACTTTGAGTAATGTGGTTTTCCCTGCACCGTTAGGGCCAAGAACACACAGCACTTCCCCCTGCCCCAGCCGGAAGCTGATATTCTCAAAAACCGGCCGTTGACCTTTAAAGCCATAAGTCAGGTTCTCAGCGATGATCATGGGTGGCTCCTCTGACATACAAAAATGCAAATAACGGTGCCCCTGTCAGGGCGGACAGAATACCGACGGGAATTTCCGCATAAGTGAGCGCGCGGGCAAGCGTGTCGATAACAAGCAAGAAGAGCGCACCACATAACGCCGTAACGGGGATTAATTTTCCGTGGTTGTTTCCGACGAGGGCTCTGACTAGATGGGGGATCACGAGCCCCACCCATCCCACCACCCCACAGAGAACGACGGACGCCGATATCATCACAGAAGCTGAGACCGGAAGTATTATCTTCAGTAACAGCGGATGTAAGCCCTGAATTTTCGCCTCATCATCACCCAGAGAGAGAATATTCATCGTCCATCGAAGCCTGTAAATCACGTAATAGCAGAACATAAAGAGCGGGATCAGGCTGAAGACTTCTGTTTTGACCAGCGATGAAAAGCTGCCCATCAGCCAGAATACGATGGCAGGCAGGGTATCCTCCGGATCGGCCAGATATTTCAGCACGGAGACAAAAGCGACAAATACCGAGGCGACAATAAGCCCCGAGAGAATTGTCACGATCGCCTCCTGGCTTTGCCGGAGAAAGCAAAGGCCAAACACCAGGGCGAGGCTCAGCATCCCGAATACAAAGGCACATCCCGTGGAAACCTGATAAGACAACCCCATCACGATCCCCAGCGCTGCGCCGAAAGCTGACGCCGAGGAGGTGCCGAGCACATCCGGGCTGGCCAGGGCATTTTTCAGCACGGCCTGATACGTCGCGCCGGCGACAGACAGTCCTGCCCCCACCATCCCGGCCGCGATGATACGCGGCAGGCGAAGATCGAAAATCACCGCCGCTTTTTCCCTGCTGTGCTCCGAATGGGGTGCTCCCAGCAGGATGTGCACCACATCCTGTACCGACAGAGAATAACGGCCAATAAACAACGAGGACAGGCTCATGAGAACCAGGCTGAAGCACAACAGGGTCAGCAGTTGACGGTAGCTTTTTTGTTGCAACATCTGCAAGCAATAATGCTGCTGAAAAAGCTTTCGGGTAAAGACGATATCGTCACATTTTAATGACCGCCTGTATTTTCCTTTCAACATTCGCAGCCAGACAATGAAAAAAGACTGTCAAATATAAATAAACGAATAAATCTTTTTATAAATTCATTTATAAAAAGATTTATTGGTGCATTTATATAATAAACAAAAAATAAACATAACTCGCATATCCAGGCACAATACCGTAAAAAACAAATGCGTCACATTTCATTTAGTTAGCATTGATGATAATAAAACCACTGAATAACCACCCTTCTTTTTATTATCGAACCTGACACGGTCTCAGGCACATCGCCGGAGAACCGTTTTGCTTTCACAGGCAGTGGAACTGACTCACGTTCAGGAACGGCAAATAATGTTTAAAAAGGAAACAACAAAATGAAGAAAATTATCCCCCCGGCGATAGCCGCCTCACTCAGCCTTATTCTCAGCGGTTCTGTTATGGCGCAGGATAGTCATTCCCTGCAGGCCGCACCGGGATATACCGCCACACAAACCAAAGGGGCGACCCTCTGGAGTGATAATGACAACGCGATCGGCGTGCTGGGTTCGCTACGTCTGTTCGGAAAGACCGATTCTGCGCACACGCAGAAACACGATATTCAGAACAACGATTCCCGACTGGGGGTCGCCATGCGGCATAACCTGAGAGCCGGTGAGAGCGATACCTTTACGCTGGGATACTACGAAACGGGCATTCACGGACTGGATTCCTCAACGGATGGCCTCAGCAACAACGTCTATACCCGTCAGGCTTACGCCGGGGTGGGCAGCGAAACCCTGGGTATCCTCACGTTTGGTAAACAATATGCGCCGACAGACTGGGGGCTGGGGGTGGATACCACCTATGCCTGGGGCGGCAAAGGAAAACACGATCAGGCCGGCATGTCGACGGATATCGTCAATTCAGCGGGCATCTGGTACTACACGGACGATCATCTTACCGTGGGGCTGATGGCGCAGGGGAATGACAACGTCGACAAGATTGGTTTTGCCGACTATGGAAACGGTCCCGACCTGCATAATGCCTTTCGTGACGGCGCTGCACGGGTTCACAACGGCGCAGCGATGGCAGCCCGCTATCAGTGGGAGAATGGCCTGACATTGTCCACGGCAGCGGCCTACAACCACTATACGGTGAATGCCGGCCTCAGTCAGAACTGTACGCCTTTTGGCCCGGACGGTCACTGTTATCCCTGGACCGAAACGGACGGCCAGCCGTATGACGGGAATACCTATTCCATGGGGATGAATGCCAAATACACGACAAATGTGGGCGATCATGCCTGGTACAATGGTGCTCAGGCCACGTGGTACGTGAATAAAGTGGATAACGTCACCTCAGCGACCCGGGGGCAGTACCGTCATAATCCTTTGCGGGCAGACGATCAGGAGACCATCCTCGGCCTCGAATACGATTCCCGGCTCCATTTAACGGACAACTGGAGTGTCTACGCCGATGTCAGCTGGCTCCGCGGAGGCGATGCCATGGAGGGACAACACCTTGAATCGACCGTGCTGGGAACTGATTACTGGTTGGGTAAAAATGCGGTCACCTATGTGGAATACAGCTACCAGAAAGCCTGGGGTAACGCCAATGACGACTGGAATATTGACGATCATCTGGGCGCTGTAGGGCTTCGCGTCTTTATATAGACGACAACGGCGACGTAAGTCCGGGAAGGGCAACACCCCCTTCCCGCTCTGCGTCGTTGCCCACGTCACTGCAGTTATTCAGCCCAGGAAGCGGACGTATGTCCCCGTCCCGTTTGTTCTTCTCAGTCTGTCAAAACCGACCCACGTCAGCGCAGGTCAGCTCGCAGTAAATCACTGACATGACATCGCCGGATCAGTTCGATACAGTAACAGGAGTAAAGTGGCATGTTTCCAGGCACGACCCGACGTCAGCTCATCCTGACCGGAATGACGACGCGTCTCACCAGCACGCTGCTCAACCCGGTCTCATACGCCTGCTCGCCCTCTTCGCAAAAGAACAAACCCGGCAGCACGCATAAACCCCGGGTGATGATAGATCCGGGGCACGGCGGAAAAGACCCCGGCGCCATCGGATTTGCGGGCACAGAAGAGAAGCACGTCGTTCTCGACACGGCAAAATACCTTCAGGCGAGGCTGACCATGAATGGCGTGGATGCCCGCCTGACGCGCATGGACGATATCTTTGTTCCCCTGTATGAACGGGTGCTGATGGCACATCATTATAAAGCGGATCTGCTGGTCTCTCTGCATGCGGATGGGTTTACCAGCCCAAACGCGCAGGGCGCTTCCGTTTTTGCACTCTCGACCCGTGGCGCGACGAGTGCGATGGCCAGCTATCTGTCAGACAGTGAAAACGCAGCCGATATTATCCCGGGAGAAAACAGCCGCGCCAAAGACCGGTATCTGCAGGAGGCAGTTTTCGATCCCGAACAGACGGAAACTATACGGGAAAGTCTGGCACTGGGGAGGCAATTGATTGACCACATTGCCCCGGTCCACACTCTGCACACCCGGCAAACGGAACAGGCCGCGTTCAGTGTACTGAAGTCGCCCTTTATTCCTTCCGTCCTGGTCGAAATGGCGTTCATCACCCATCCTGAGGAGGAAAAACTGCTCAGCACCCCGTCATTCCGGCACCGGATGGCCGGTGCAATGGCCGAAGGGATAATGGGTTACCTGAACAGTAAAAAATTATTATAAAAATATGCATTACTGCTGGACATTCGTGAAGCCATGTACCGAGGGGTCTCACTACCGCCTGACGGCTTCTGGAGATTGTCACTTATCCGGAGGAAGTACACGACATGTCAGTGCCTTTATTCTCAACTCGTCCTTTCACTCCAGTGATATGGACTGTTTTTGCCTTATACAGCAACCTTGACCTTGCAGCCCCTTTCTCCCGGACCAAAGACCTCTCCCGGGATTTTACGGCACGCCTGGTGACAAAACGTCACGGATAAGGACTGGGCATCTCTGGGCTGGTTTCAGACCTCCAGGTTCAGCGTCATTATCGCAGCCTCCACCTATACCGGGGCACAGAGGAAAGATAGCGGCTTTCTGAAATAGATCCGCCCTCTGAACAGCGGGCTACGGTATCAGACACCGGCGCTATGTAAGTATCCCCCCTCCAGCAATAACACCATTCTGAATCGCCACGGATAATCCAGCCCCTTCCGAGCCGTTGAAAATACTGGTTTTCATATTCTGTCGGTGACATCTGATTGTTCGAACTATACCGACGCCAGCCCCGCGTTCAGCGAGGAAGTTCTGGTGAAGGTAATGTTAACATCCAGACTGCAGCTACACGTGGGTAATACACATTTACGTCGAAAGGAATCAGGGTATCGCCAGCGTGAGCTGTACTACGAAGAGTTGAGATTGAAGGCCTATCTGGCTAAACACATGCTGGTTTATATGGGGATCGTACGAAAAACATAAGCGTCGAAGTTGAATTGATATTTCTCTACCTTAAGGCGAGAATAACACTATTCTGTACTCGTCCAGTGTGGCCGTATATCCCCCAGTTCAATGATCTCAGTACAGTATTTACGTACTGACCTGCTCCCCGTTGATTAATACACCGCAATGTTAGTAATGTCTTCATAAGCCACACGAGGACATCCCCATGAAGAAGCGTTTTTCCGACGAACAGATCATCAGTATCCTCCGCGAAGCTGAAGCCGGGGTTTCTGCCCGTGAGCTCTGCCGCAAGCACGCCATCTCCGACGCCACCTTTTATACCTGGCGTAAAAAGTATGGTGGTATGGAGGTGCCCGAGGTTAAGCGCCTGAAGTCCCTTGAGGAAGAGAACGCCAGACTCAAGAAGCTGCTTGCCGAAGCCATGCTGGATAAGGAGGCACTCCAGGTGGCTCTGGGGCGAAAGTACTGACGACAGACCAGAAGCGGGAAGCCGTTGAGTTTATGTGTGATGCGACCGGTCTGTCGCAACGTCGTGCCTGCAGGCTTACAGGTTTGTCCCTGTCGACCTGCCGCTATGAGGCTCAGCGTCCGGCGGCTGATGCGCATTTATCAGGGCGCATCACTGAGCTGGCACTGGAGCGCAGGCGTTTTGGCTACCGCCGCATCTGGCAGTTACTGCGCCGTGAAGGCCTTCATGTTAATCACAAGCGCGTGTACCGCCTTTATCATCTGAGAGGGCTGGGCGTAAAACGCAGACGACGTCGTAAAGGGCTGGCAACAGAACGTCTGCCGCTGCTCCGCCCGGCGGCGCCCAACCTGACCTGGTCGATGGATTTTGTCATGGACGCGCTCGCCACCTGCCGCGCACTGGATCAATGGGCTTTTGAGCATGGTGTTGAGTTGCGCTTAATCCAGCCGGGCAAGCCAACGCAGAACGGATTTATTGAGAGTTTTAACGGACGATTTCGCGATGAATGTCTGAATGAGCACGGGTTCAGCGATATCGTTCACGCCAGGAAAGTCATTAATGACTGGCGGCAGGATTATAACGAGTGTCGTCCACATTCAGCACTGAATTATCAGACGCCATCAGAATTTGCAGCACGGTGGCGGAATGGAAAATATGAAGGTAAACAAACCGACATTACTAACTGATGGCTGTATCTAATACTGGGGGCAGGTCACGCGGTGCCTGGAAGAGCGTTAAATATCTGGGCGGGTAGCCGTAGGCATTTTCTCCAGCATCCTGTTGATATTCCTGCCAGAGCAGGATTTTTTTCATCCCTTTACGCTTCAGTTCTTGATTGCGCAGCGGGAAGTCCGGCATTGGATTATGGCTGTCGCTGGCGCGTCCGGTATAGAGCAATGCTTCGAGTTGTGATTCGAGTTACTGAAATTAGAAACATCAAAAATTCTGGATGGATACAATCTTGCCCAGTAGTGAGCCCCGGAGCATGCTTCCATTCCAATAACACAGGGAGGCAGGCTTGCAATTAACTCAGGAAGTGCTGCGCGTGATACTTTAGGTTTAATCAAAACAGTTTTGCCATTTTGATCAACGCCGTGAACCGCAAACACATTTTTAGCAAGATCGATACCGACAGTCGTGATAGTCATAACGAATTCCTCCGGGGCCATGTGTACCCCATGACTGCACTAGAGTTAATCAGGCGCATAATCAGGGGAAGTCCCTTCCATTCGTTAAGGTTATTTTTTGTACTGTCTGACATCGACTTGCCGTAAAGGACGATACTTCCCTACAGCCAGCTTCTTATTGCTTCGCCAGATATAGTCTCCCGTCAGATTAATGTGTTCCCAGCCCAGTGGGGACAGGTGTGACAGCAATTGTTCATCAAGTGGTAGTCCCTTCTTTTTCAACTGGTTAATGGCGTTTTCTATATACACGGTATTCCACAATGTGATCGCGGCTGTGATCAGCGTAAGGCCACTGGCGCGGTAACTCTGGTTTTCCAGACCACGATCTCTAATTTCGCCCAGACGATGCATGAAGACGGCTCTGGCAAGGGCATTGCGGGCTTCTCCTTTGTTCTGACCGGCCTGAACCCTGCGACGCAATGCAGGATCGCGGAACCAGTCCAGCATAAACAGTGTTCGCTCAATGCGGCCGATTTCCCTCAGCGCTTTGGCAAGCCCATTCTGCTTCGGATAGCTGGCCAGCTTTTTCAGCATCAGAGAAGCGGTCACTGTTCCCTGCTTTATTGAGGTCGCCAGCTTCAGAATTTCATTCCAGTGGGTTTCTATATCCTTGATATTCAGTGAAGTTGTGGAAATAATTGACTGTAGAGCCGGATATTTATCAGCCTTCCCCTGAATAAACAACCGCTTGTCATGAAGATCCCGGATCCTTGGTGTAAAAGCGAACCCAAGCAGATGCATCAGCGCAAAAACATGCTCCGTGAAACCTGCCGTATCGGTGTAATGCTCCGTGATTTCAAGATCACTTTCGTGATACAGCAGGCCATCAAGTACGTGGGTGGAGTCACGAACACGGCTAATCACTTTGGTGTAAAAGGGGCTGTACTGGTCAGAAATGTGCGTATAAAACTGTATCCCCGGTTCCTGACCGTACTTCAGGTTGACCTGACCCGCATAGCGGCCATGGCTGCCAACCCGAAAATTCTGACCATCGGAAGATGAGGTTGAACCGTCTCCCCATAATGCCGCCAGCGGACGTGACTTCTGGGCATTAACCAGTTCAGCCAGTGCAGCAGAGTATGTTTCATCGCGGATATACCATGCCTGCATGTTTTCCAGTGAAGCTCGCGTGGTTCCCGGACAGGACTCAGCCATTTTGGTCAACCCCAGATTGATGCCGTCCGCCAGGATGGTGGTAAGCAGCAAACGGTTATCCTGCGGGCGGGGAAGCAGGTTCTTAAGATGAGTAAAATGTCGCGTAAAAGCTGTCCATCGCTCAACTTCATCCAGTATTTCTGTAATTTTGGGGTGCGGCAACATGTTGTAAATCAGGTCAGCTAGTGGTGATATTGTGGAAGGAACGCTGTTATCCAGCGGGTAATCTTCAGACCTTTATCTGAAATATCCACATCGGGAAGATCCCCGGTCACAGCCATTGCATTAACTTCCTCCTGGCGGGAGGCCAGTAGTGTCAGCCTTGCCTTAAGGTAAGCTTCGCAATTTGTTTCAGCAGGAATATTTAACTGATTATTATTTAATAACTTTTCGAAATCGTTTCCTGGCATAAGATAGTAATCGAAGTTTTTGTAGCGCCGGGAACCCCGAACCCAGATATCACCGGCACGCAGCGCCCCCTTCAGCTCGTTCATTGCGCAAATTTCATAGTATTGCCGGTCAATACCTGAGGGGGTGATCACCATTTTTTGCCAGAAGAAGTCCCGGAAGAAACGGTCGAAGAACTGGTTCATTTCTTTAACTGATACTCCTTATAAAGTACGGCTAACGGTCTGAACCCGCACAGCGCAGACACTGGGGACGAGAAGCTAACCCTGCGTCCCGGCGTGGCGGAGAAGATGTTTCATATTACCACCGCGAATGAGTGCTGCTTTAACTTTGCGCTGAACAGCGTGAAACCGGCCTGACCGGAACTGGCGCTTCCCGGCGTCCATTCCGATATCGGCGGCGGTTATCTGCCCGTCACGAAAGAAGACCTTTTTCTGACCCGCCCGGCTACGGAGACGGTGCCTTACAGTCAGCCCGGTGAGAAGACCCCGGCCTACCGGCAGGCAGTGGCGCAACTACAGATTCTGGATAAATCGCCCTGTCTGGCCCCGTTTCTGCGAACCAATGAGATTTCTGCAGAAACCTGGCATGACGGCAGGCTTCCTCTGGATCGGTACGGTCAGTTGCAGAAACGCAGCTTTGCAGTGCTGACCATGCGGGTGCGGATCGTCAGAAACGACTAGTCCCACGTGGCGCTGAGGATGATGTTTGAGGCCACACAGGAAGCCGGGGTGGTGTTTGCCCCTATACTGAGTAAAGACAAAGAACGCGCTATTCTGGATGATCTGGCCTCTCTCTGGGATAAAGCGCTGGCGATGGGTAAGACAGCCGCAGCGGTCAGACGCCGCAGGTGTTCAGTCAGGATGAGCTGGACGTGATTGCTGAGAAGTATATTCACTGTTCGGCTATCCGCCCTGTTCTGGGGGTGGTTCTGTCATGGATGATTGCGCACAATATTTTGTACACCTATGTAGCCCCATTCCTGTCTCTGTCAGGTATTTCATCTAACGTGGATGTTGTTCTGCTGGTTTTTGGCCTGGCTGCGATGGTCGGAATTTTCATTACAGGCAAAGTGGTTGACTCCGCCCTGCGTATGGCCGTCCTTCTTTCACTTTCAGTGTTCACCCTTGTTTCAATCATCTTTGGTATTTCTCCCACGTCCCCTGTCGTGATTTATCCCGGAATAGCCGCCTGGGGTCTCACGTTCGGAGGCGCGGCGACATTACTGCAAACAGCCCTGGCAGATACCGCAGGTGAGCATGCTGATATTGCGCTTTCAATGAATGTTGTGACCTGGAATAGCGCTATCGCTCTTGGTGGTCTTACTGGCGGGCTTCTGCTCAGACATGAAGGGGCCAGCTCTTTACCCTGGGCTCTGGTGGCTCTGTTAATCGTTGCCCTGATTATTGTCTTTCGTGCCAGGAGCCATGGATTCCCCGCAGGGAACCGCCCTTCGTAAACCACTTAATAATATTTTTGTTAGAGAGGGGCGATTGCTCCTGCCCATTATTTTCTTATAGAGGACTTAAATAGTAACCGTAAGTGAGCGCCGTATTGACGGCTTTTTATTGGTTAGATCCACGTTCCATGGCAGGAGTTCAGCCACTTTGTTCGACGGGCCCAGGATTTCGCACTGACGATACAGCGGCAGGTGTTCGCAGTATTTGGCCGTTAACA
>OCPI01000159.1_pt1 | contig 39488 bp, 40 predicted proteins | sample 1476291 | NCBI WGS metagenome assembly OCPI01 (sample SAMEA2580054, study PRJEB22360) | human gut metagenome | reverse complement strand
GCACGGTAGGCCCTTTGGGGGAGGCGGCGGCCCGCCCTCCGTTATAGGGTCGGCGCGTTACTTGGATGCGCGCTGCAAGTCGCTGTCGGTCTTGCCCCACAGGCCGTAGACCTTGGCGAGTTCCTTGACCTTCTTGGCGCGTAGGTAGCGCGGCAGGTAGGAGCCGTCACGGGGGCCGTCGAGGGGCACGTCGAGCATCTGGTGGGCTTCTTCGATTTCGACCTCGCTGGGCGAGAAGGCCGCATTGATGGTCTCTGCCTGGCGGATGTCCAGGGTAATCTTGCCGGTCATACCGTGGTCGCTCGCGAAGCCGCACGCCTTAGAGAGGTCCCCGCCGTAGGCGCCGAGAGTCGGGCCGTCGATGGGGCCGGGCAGACCACCCAGAGTGGAGGCAATCACCAACTGTGAACGCACGTAGGCGAGCGCCATGGGGGTTGCGGAAGAACCGGTGTCACGGCGGTAGTCGCCGGCACCGAAGGCCAGGCGGAAAGTGCCGATAGCGCGAGCAATTTCGACCGAGTGGTGCACGCCCAGGGCCGATTCAATGAGCGCGATGATGGGGGTACCGGCGGGCAGTTCGGCGGCGGTGCGGTCGATGTCGGTAGCGTGCTCTGCGGTGGCGAGCATGACGCCTCGCAGGCCCTTCACGTTCTTAAGAGCCTTGACGTCCTTCCACCAGTGTTCGGTGGTGATGGCGTTGATACGAACCCAGGCAACCACGCCGGAGTTCAGCATGCGGACGACCTGTTCGCGGGCGGCGTCCTTCTCTTCGGCGGGGCAACCGTCTTCCAGGTCGATAATGATGGAGTCGGCCTCGGATTCGAAGGCCTCTTCAAAGACTTCTTCGGAGGAGTTAGCGCGCACAAGGAGCCAGGAGCGGGAGAGGCTGGGGCGCAGCTGGCGCGCGCGCTCGTTTCGATGGAATTCAAACATGGTGTGTGACTTCTTCCGTCAATCGTTGATGCATTGGTTGTGCCGTAGAGGGCCTGGACCGAGCTGCGATTCTCGATTTCGTACCATCGTCACTTCCATTGTGACCGAACCGCCTGCGGGGCGTCATGCACCTCTTTTTAAGCGTATCGTGTGCCCGATGGAGTACCAAACTGACGCACCATTAGGCTTTGATGAGCTCGGTCCGTCCCACGGGGATTCCGTCGTCGAAGGTCAGCTCGCCGGCGGCTTCCTTCTGGGCGCGACGAATCAGACGTTCGGCTTCCTGAATATGCTGCACCACGGTCTCCACGCGGCGGTGCACGCTCACCTGGCGGTCGCATCCGGTGGCGCACTCGCCGAAGCAGCGGGCCATGGCCAGGGCCTCGGCGCAGAGGGCTACGGCATTGCCGGCCTTGGAGAGGGCGCGGTTGAGGTCGGAGTAGGTGCCGAATGGGGAGGCGGGGATGTCGCCGTCGCTGGGAGCGAGGCGGTGGGCTTCCATGGCGACAGCACGCACTCGGGGGATGAGGTCGGCGAGCTCGTTGGCGTCCGGCACGATGAGCTCAATCATGGAGGCGGAGGACCCGGTGCTCGCCAGACGCTCAAGCACCTGGTGGAATCGGTCGATACCGCGGATAAAGCGGTCGTGGGAGCGACGCCAGATGCCCTTGCCGAGCTCTGCGTCGTCTCGGCGCGATTGCAGGTAGCTTTTGAGTCCCATGTGTCCTCCTCTGCGTTGGGTGTGTGCCGTGAACGGTTATCGGGTGGGAGCCGCTCGCGGTCGGTACATGCGGCGGCGGGCCGCTAACCCACCCATACTTAGGTTACCCTAAATTTTCTTTTGGTGACGGGTTGTCAGGGGAATATGAGTATTTGTGTCACGTTTTGCGGAGCACGACGACAAGGTTTTCTCCGCACCCCGCGACACTACTCACCCCCTAATCGACCCGAAGCACCACCTTGCCGCGGTGCTGAGCAGAATCGAAGTACTCGTGTGCCTCAGCCGCGGCTTCCAGGGGGAACACCCGGTCCAGGCCCACGCCGATACGACCCGACTCAACCAACGGGAGGATCTGCTCGCGCACACCGCGCAAAATCTCGGCCTTCTGAGCCTCGGATCGGCTGCGCAGGTTCGTGGCGTGCACCGAGAGCCGGTGCGCGAGCGCGTATGCGAGGTCCACCTCGGCCTTCCGCCCGCCCTGCAGCCCAATGATGCACAGGTGCCCGCCGTCGGCGAGGGTGTGCAGGTTGTCCTCAAAGTACCGCCCACCCACGACGTCCAGGATGTAGTCTGCGCCGCGGCCACCGGTCTCCGACAGCACAATATCCCGGAATGATTGTTCTCGATACACGATGGGTTCGGCACCCAGGGAGCGCACGTACTCCGCTTTCTCCTCGGTTCCAACCGTGGCGAATACGCGGGTTCCCGCGGCCAGGGCCACCTGAATCGCGTGTACGCCGATACCCCCGGTGCCGCCGTGTATCAGCACCGTGGCGCTCTGCCCGTCCTCGCGCAGGTTCTCGGCGGGGTCCATGCTCATACCGCAGGTCAGCACCAGGTTAGAGTAGACCGTGGCAGCCACCTCGGGCAGTGCCGCGGCCTCTTCAAAGCTTAGGTTCTCGGGCTTCGGCAGCAGCAGGTCCACCGGAGCCGTCACGTAGTCGGCGTACCCTCCACCGGGGAGCAGGGCCATCACGGGGCGACCGCAGTTCTCGACGGATGCTCCCTCGCCGACGGCCTCAATTTCTCCGGCCACTTCCAGGCCGTAGATGGAGCTCGATTCGGGAGGGGGCGGGTAGAATCCGCGGCGTTGCAGGGCATCCGCACGGTTGATTCCGGCTGCGCGAACACGGATGAGCACCTCGCGCGAATGGGGAACGGGGGCGGGAATTTCGCTGACTCGCAGCACCTCGGGGCCGCCGTGGTTTTCCTCAATAATTGCTCGCATGAGCCCTCCTCCTGAGCGGATGTGCCTTCATCGGCACTCGATTTACAGAAAGCATACATCGTGAGATAATCTCGTAGTGCCCTGCGGCACGGCGTTGAGATAAAATGCCGGTCTCTGGAGCGCATGGATGGTTGTCCGAGCGGCCGAAGGAGCTGGTCTTGAAAACCAGTAGGCGGTAACCCCGTCTCAAGGGTTCAAATCCCTTACCATCCGCATTCATGCATCTCCCCCGCCTCACAGGCGGAGAGTAAAAGCCCCGTTCCTCAACATGAGGAACGGGGCTTTTTCGTGTTGAAGATTTTAAGTTCTCGAGGTCAGTTCCAGTACAGCATAAGAGCGTTCAGGCTCCTCGACGGGCCTGCATCATTTAACCCAGACAAAGCGCTCAGAATCATGATAATCAGGGCGACAATACCAATAAAAATGCATAGCTCCAGCCCATTAAGAAGCAGACCACCGATGGCGCGCTTACCGTATCGTCGTGCCACGAACGCCTGCCAGATACCCAAGACGTTCAGCAATGGGGCAGCGAGAGCCAGGGCTGAACCGATTGCATAACCATAGGCAGCCCATCGAAACCCTAGAACGAAAGACAGCGGGCCGAGGACGCCAAAAAGCAGGGAGAGGTTCGCTGCCTTTTTACCGTCTGGTGCCCCTTGCACGTCGAGAGGTAGCTCGCTCGCAGGTTGTTGCCATTCGTCCGTGTCGTCAGCGTCGGACGGCAGGCTGTCATTTGCCTGGTAGAGCTTGGCGTACTCGGGGTTGTAATCGAAGGCTTCGTTGTTTTGGGGTAGCTGCGACATCGCATCCACAACCTTTCAATACCGGGTGTTACGTGTCTATCGAAGTGAGAGAGCGCTCAGGCTCGTCGACGGGCCTGCATCATTGAAGCCGTACAGAGCAAACCCAATCATTATGATGAAGCCGACGATGGCGATGACAATGACCATTCCTATCCCACTGAGAAGCAGACCCACATTGGCGTCTTCACCGTGCTGTCTTGCCACTCGTGCTTGCCAGAGACCCAAGAGGTTCAGTAATGGCGCAGCAATGATTATTGGTATGCCGATACCAAAGCCATGGGAAACCCACCAAAACGCTAGGGCGAGAGTAAACATACCGAAGACACCGAAAATCAGGGAGAGGTTTGCGGCTTTTTCGCCAGGGCCCATCTTCCACACGCTCGAAGAGAACTCACTCGCGGGTAGCGGCTGGTCGTCCATAACAGACTGCACGCTGTCGCTCCCCCGGTGGGGCTTGGTGTATTCCGGGGCGTTACCGAAGGCTTCATTGTTTTGGGGTAGCTGCGACATCGCATCCACAACCTTTCAGAATCCATACAACGTTAATTGATGAGCCATACCCACAGTGTCCAGACGTTCACGAGCACAAAGCTGACGATGGCAACCCAGCTCAACACACGACCCCCGGCAGGAATCGCACCGTAGCGATCTGCTTCCTTAGCCTTCCACAGACCAAGAGTACCCAGCACAACAGACGGAATACCGAAAAGCCACCAGCCCCATACCGCAACGCTGACAAGACTGAGCACACCAAAGGCAAGTGAGAGTTGGGATGCGCGCTCCCCCAGACCCCATTCAGATGGCTCTCTTCTTTTGCTCGGAAGCCGAGTCAGCGGGGTATTATCGGGGTTGTAGCGGTCATTCGGGCTGTAGCCATCGTAATGTTCGCTTGTACTTTTATTCTGTTTCAAGCCCTTGTACCCAAAGCTTGAGTCAAAGGGGTTGGGCTCTTGCGGGTAGTAGGACGACATCGCATCCACAACCTTTCAATACCGGGTATTAACTTCACCCTAGACCTTCCCCACCGGGGGAACAAGCATGTCAGGACCAATCCACGAAATATACGGCATATGCACAGCAAAAGCCCCGTTCCTTACCATAAGGAGCGGGGCTCGTGCGTGTTGGATACGCAAGGTAGTGGGCTCGGTTCCAGAAGTCTCGGCCAGCCGAACCGCTAACTCGGCTATCCCTTCAGGGTGAAAAGGAGCGATAGGAGGGCAATAATCGCAAAGACCGTCAGGGCGATGGGCAGGACCACGCCAATCCAGCTGAGGATGCGCCCCGCCTTTGCCGGCACACCGTGGCGTTCCGCGTCTCGCGCGGCCGAAATTCCCAGGGCGCCCAGAATAATTGATCCGAGGGTGGAGTAGGGGATCCAATACATGAGGAGAATGAGCACCACACTGATAATGCCAAACGTCAACGAACGCTGTGCCGCTTTCTGGCCCTCCTCCAGAAAGCCAGGGGGTGTGACATTATTCCCCGGGACGTTCCCCGGATAGGTAGAAGCAGCAGGAGGCGGGGTGTACGCCCCGGCAGGTTGGTAGGCGGCTGGGACATTCCGCGCTTCGCCGTCCGCGCCCTGGCCGGCATCGCGGCCCTCATAGAGCTGGTTGTAGGCGGGGTTATAGTCGAACGGTTCGGGTTCTTGAGGCTGAGGATTCTGAGACATAATAACCACGATCTTTCAGTCTTGATACGCGACAGGTATTTCAGGGGATGCACCAGCACCCGTGCCCCGCTTGCGACGGCGAGGATTAGAACACGGACGCATGGGCGGGCCAGAGTACGGGTCAAGAAACGGGCTCTGTGGCATCACAGGCACCTTTCGAACGTATACTTCGGCGAGCCTTCACCTGATGCCTCGCCCCTCACTCACACCGTACCCCTGCGGTCAGAAGGAGCCAAACACCTCGGGCCCAATCCCCAAAATATACGGGATATACACAGCAAAGGCCCCGTTCCTCGTGCTGAGGAACGGGGCCTTAAGAGTGCCCACTCGGGGCCAAGCCTCCTAGAAGAGGGTCAAAGCGCTGACCAGTCCGGAGAAGTGGCTGGAGGAAGAAGCAGCACCTGCAATGCCGATAAGACCCAGCAGCACAAAACCGCCAAGGAACAGCAGGTACAGGCCACCAATAACTGCGTTAATCCAGCTCATGATGCGACCTGCCGAAGCAGCCGCGCCGTAGCGCTCCGCCTCATTCGCCTTGAAGATACCAATAACGCCCAGGATCAGGGAGGGCAGACCGAACGACCACCAGCTGACGATGAAGTTGCAGACCAGGCCGATAATGCCCAGCACCATGGAGGTCTGAGCAGCCTTCTCGCCCGCGAGCTGCTCGGGGGTCTTCTGAATAATACCGACGGGAACCATCATGGGCTGGCCATACTGACCAGGCTGCTGGTACTGCTGCTGACCATACTGGCTGGGCTGACCCTGAACATTCTGCTCGTTCAGGTTGTTGTAATCAGGGTTGTAGTCGTAGGAGTTCGAATCCTGCGGATTCTGAGACATATGGTCCCTCTTTCGTGAATGGCGTGTTTCAAACCTTACTCACACTAACTCATCGTCCAGGCATGCACAACTGAACTCGTCATTCTTGAGCCACAACGCATCATAATGCGCCGGCAGGAAGGCTGAGCGGGCGCGCAAAGGCCCGCGTGCACACGAGGTGTACGCGGGCCTTTCACAAACTACGAAACCGCTTTGAACAGCCAGTTCTACTGCTTTACAAGAATCCTCAAAACAATCATCAAAACAATACCGACAATACCCAGAACAGTACCGGCAATAGCCATACCACGGGACTTCAGCTCGGGGTTATTCATAGCCAGACGACCAGTCACAATTGCTACAATACCGAGGATGTAACCGAAGATAAACAGACCCACAATACCGCTCACCAGAGAGACAATCGACAGGGTCTTTGCCTTCTTTGCCTGAGCCTGCTGCTCAGGAGTCGGAACCGGCTGACCGTAGGGGGCCTGCTGACCGTACTGGGGCGCCTGCTGGCTGAACTGGGGGTCCTGATTGAACTGGGGCTGGGGGTTGTTGGGGTTTTCAGACATGATTTCTCGCTTTGCTGAGTGATGGGATGCCTCTGACTATGCCGTATCGGAAGATCACACGTCAGAGACGCCCTCTATCTATCGGTCGGACAGTAGCAGTCTATCGAACATGCTTATGAACCTCAAAGCCCCTAGCCCATAGTCCACGACGAAAAACCCGCGTCAGGTGACCATAAAAACTGCTACAGCTAAGCAGGCGGACACGCAAAAGCCCGCGGGCACACGGGGCGCACGCGGGCTTTCTCCGACCAGTAGCTATGAAAGATATTGTCTAAACATGCATCATAACCAGAACCAATAGCAACATCTCAATGGGCTGAGTCAGGACACCGAGCAGCATATTCACAATTCCCAACGCGATACCAGCCGCGCCCATATTACCGCGGTAGCGTGAAACAATCGCTAGAATCAAACCGGCAAGACCCAGAACGAAGGGACCACCTCCATTCGTCTGAAACATCAGAACAAAACCACTAATCAGTCCAAGAACACCGATGATGACCGAGAACAGTGCAATAGCCCATTTCACAGAGTACGAATTCTTCTGTTTAGGAAGAACATACACCGGCTGCACAAACTGCTGATTATTGAAAGCAGGGGTGTTTACCGAGGAGGAAGCACCCTGAGGAACCTGGGGTACCTGGGGAACGGTAGTAGTCATGGGAGGAGCCTTTCTATCTGGGCCGCAATGTTATCTCTAACCTCAAAACTACATCACCTAAATGACTCAAAAACCTAAATCCAGGATATTTAAAGGTTAAACAGCCATGTTCACACGTTTCTCGCAGGTAAAGATATCACAGCTACAAAGAAACTGATATCGCCCTACCCATATGTATCTCTCCTGCCTCACAGGTCGAATTGACCAAGCGCAAAACAGCCTATATTCTTATAGGGATGCGCTCACGAGCGCACCGTGGAGACGTGCCAGAGCGGCCGAATGGACTTCACTGCTAATGAAGGGTCGGGGTTAAACTCGACCGGGGGTTCAAATCCCCCCGTCTCCGCCACTAAAAGCCCCGTACCGGTTGGTACGGGGCTTTTGCTTTACCCATTTCATTCGGGCACAAAGTCTAGAAGCTCCTGGTCTAGAAGCTCTTGAAATCCACAAGGCGCGCATCCGCACCATCAAGCAGAGCCCACTCCCCCGGCACCTCAAACACCGCAATAGAAGAGGGCGGGAAGCCATAGTACACATCCATCGACGCATTCGGGTCAGAATCAGGGCTCATTAGACGTTGCGCGGCATCCTGCACACCGGGCAGGTGCGACACCACCATTAGAGAATGAACGTTCTCCGAAACGCTGTTGATGCGCGAAATAATGCGGGAAGCAGACACCTCATACAAGCCCTCATCCAGATGAGCAGTAGGCGCCTTCGCCCCCAAACCATCCGAAACCCAGGTGGTCGTCTGGCGAGTACGCAACGCCGACGACGACATAATCTGCTCGGGAATATAGCCTCGCGAAGCCAGCCAGGCCCCCGCGGCGGCGGCCTGTTCGTGACCGCGCTTGGTCAGGGGGCGATCAAAATCGTTCAGGCCCCAATCGGCCTCCGCATGGCGCATAATAATCAGGCGCTTAGCTCCGCGACGATGCGAACCGGATGCAGTGTTGGAAGAATTCTCAGCCATACACCCATTCTATCCAGAGACACACCACCCCCGCGCACCCGCCACCCGGCATGAGTAAACCCCGGCACACCGGCACCGGGCCGGCGCACCGGGGTGCACCCTAAAAAGCTAAATCGAATATTCCGGAGCCGCCCAAACAACAACCTCGGGATGCTCAAAGAAGCGGTAACCCTGACCGCGGACCGTACGCACCGTACCCGAGAGGCGACCCAACTTCGAACGCAGGCGACGAATATGAACGTCAATCGTGCGCTCGTGCGGATGCTCGTCACCCGAGCTCCACAGGGCCTTCAGCAGCTCCTCACGGCCAACCGTGCGGGAGCTGTTCTCCACCAGATGGGCCAACAGCTCAAACTCCTTGAAGGTCAGCATCAGCGGCTCACCATCCAGGAACACCTCACGGCGCGCCAAATCAATCAGCACACCCGAAGAGTGGCCATTCATGCCATCCGCCTCGCGGGCGGCGTTCGCCTCCGGGTAAGTGTATACAGCGGTCGGGTCACCCAGCGCGTTGCGGACCACCTCAAGATCGCTACCCTCGGCATTCACAGGAGCCAGCGCCACGGCAGCATACGACTCCGATTCAGGAGCCAGGTGGTGAGCATACGTGCGCAAATCCTGAACGATACGCACCAGAGAAGTACCGTTTGCGGCGGCCAGCTCCTCATTCAAACCCACATAAAGCACGAAGCCGCGCGCCTCATTCTCCTGAGCACTCTTATGAACGGAGGAATCCCCCGCCGTGAATGTCATCGGACGCAACGTTGCGGCGGGCGCGGCGGGACGATGAGGCTGGACAGCCTGACGCTTAGCGGCACGGCCTCGCTGGGAGATGTGGACGTATCCAGGTACAGCACCTGACATGGTTCAACCTTCTCTCAAAGTCTATGTAGGAATTCCCTTGCCTACATGGTGGTGGGGGTGCGCCGGAAGTGACGCGTAGCCCAACAGTCCCCAATACCTGTTCGAGCATCAATCCCTTCTCTTAATATTTCTCCTATTTGACGGATAAATCAAGCGGATTCGGCATCGTGAATTCTTCCTACACTCAAAGAGGAGTACAATACACCCTCCACCCACCCGGGTCGGGTCCACCCTACGTTCAGCCCCACCACACACCCAGCACATAAATATTCATTCAAAGCGGCGAGATGGCGCGGCACGCTGTATTTTCATGCTTCTAGTAAAAGCCTCAACGTCTCTCAAAACACCCCACAAACCCAACAGCATCCACATAAAGTGTTTCTCGTCACATACAGATTTTTGAGATTCCCCCACTCACACCAAGAAACCAACAACGCAACATACTCCACGCCCTAGGCCTCACACCCTAGGCACACCCCACAACACAAAACCGTCCCCGCGCAGACTATCGAACAGCCAGCGCGGGGACGGTACACAAATTCGGTCTAGCCGAACCGTCTCACGAAACCAAATTAAAAATTATTCAGCCAAACCGTACAGGCGATCGCCCGCGTCCCCCAGACCGGGAACAATGTAAGCCTTCTCGTTCAGACGCTCATCACGGGCAGCCAAGAACAGATCCACGTTCTCCATGCCCTCGACACCCTTCTCCAGAGCAGCAATACCCTCAGGAGCAGCAATCAGGCACACGCAAGTCACCGACTCAGCACCACGCTTACGCAAAAACTTAATAGCCTCAATCAGAGTGCCACCGGTAGCCAGCATCGGATCCAGCAAATACACCTGACGGCCCGTCAAATCCTCCGGCAGACGCTCAGCGTAGGTCACAATATCCAGAGTCTCCTCATTACGAGCCATACCCAAGAAACCCACCTCAGCAGTCGGCACCATACGAGTCATGCCCTCCAGCATGCCCAAACCCGCACGCAGAATCGGCACCACCAACGGCTTCGGAGAGGCAATACGCACACCGGTAGTGGTCGCCACCGGAGTCACAACCTCAACCTCTTCCACGCGAATCTCGCGAGTCGCCTCGTAAGCCAGAAGGGTCACCAGCTCATCAACCAGCTGACGGAAAATCGGAGAAGGAGTGTTCTTATCGCGCAGAACACTAATCTTATGGGCGACCAACGGGTGGTCAAGAATCTTAATACGCATAGCATAAATTTTACTCGCACTCGCATATACATTCACAGGCGAGCCGCACAACCCCACAAACAGAAAACCCGCCGAGCTCAGCTCGACGGGCTTTCACCAGTGCGGTGGTGGAGGGATTTGAACCCCCGTTGGCTTTTACACCAAACATCATTTCGAGTGATGCACCTTCGGCCGCTCGGACACACCACCAACAGTGGAAAATCATAGCACGCCCCGACAGAAAGGGCAAGAAAGCACAGGGCCACACCATATATTCTCCCACCAAGACACACAACATGCGCGGCAGCCGGGTGTCGCCCCTTTCACGGCCCTTTTACCGCACCCTTTTCGACACCCGACACCGAAGTCCCGGCACCATCAACGAACCCTGCGGATTCGTCTAATGACGGATATACCCGTCTATAACCAGCATGACAGCACGCGTTGCGTCCTCAGCATTACGGTCAACCTGATGAACCTCACGATCCATGGCAAGCATATAAATCGCACCGAACATAGAGATCGCAATCGCACGAGGATTCTGAGCAGTATCAACCGTATAGCGGCGAGCCACAGCCTCCGTCATCTCCTCCAGATACTCCAGAAGATCCTGACGGTTATCGCTCATCGCCTCCGTCCAACCCTCCGCACCCTTCCACGCCTCAGCAAGCCACATCCGAGTAAAACCCGGACGGTCCTCAAGATACTGGAACGCGGCACGAACGGCACTCCGCAACGCCTCACGCGGATCAGAATGAACCGACGCCGCGCGGCGCGCATCGCTCAGCAGCAACTGCGTGCCGTACTGAACCAGCTGATCCACCATAGTCTTCTTAGAACCGAAATTGTAATATACGGTTCCCTTAGAAACACCCGCCCGAGCCGCCACCTCTTCAACAGTGGCGTACTCAAGCCCCTTCTGGGTCATGATCTCCATAGCAGCGTTGAACAACTTCAACTGAGTCTTACCAGTACGACCGGGACGACGACTTGCAGCTTCAGCGACTGGGCGCTGCAACATCAGAAGTCCTCCCTCCCTTTTTGCAGGTATACCTCTATTTTATTAGACAGAAATCTCCGGTGCGAGCTTCTTCAACGACCACGTGCGATCACGCCGCGTGCCCAGATAACCCAACAACAAGCCCGCCAGACCCCACAAGGTCAAAACCAGCATGATGCCCCACAAGCTCGACTCATTCACACCGTACGACAGACGACGCATACCCGTCACCGCATAACCCATCGGGAAGAAATCATGCATCCAACGAATCGGCTCAGGCAAAGTCTCATACGGCATCGTGCCGCCACCGGTCACCAACTGCAGAATCAGAACCACCAAAGCCATCAGCTTGCCGGGCGCACTCAAAAACACCGTCAAACCATGAATGAAACCAGTGAAAACCAGCGCCACAAAGCACAGGAACAACCACACCAGCCACGGATGAGCCATCTCAAAGCCCAAGCCAAACTTAATCACCACAAACATGAGCGTCGCCTGAGCCACACCCACCAGGCCAAACGGCATCCAACTACCGAGCATCACACGAATCGACGGAGCATGCGAAGCCAACGCACGGTTATTCATCACGCGCAACGTCTGAACCAGCATCAAACCACCAATCCACAGCGCCAGACACATGAAGAACGGACCCATGCCCTCACCATAGTTACGGCCCGAAGCCAAAGAATTGTGTGAAAGCGTCACCGGATTCGACATCGTGTCAGCAACCTTCGTCTGATCCGATTCCGAAAGATTCGGTACCTGCTTCGTACCAGAAGCCAGGCCACTCTGCAGAGAGGAAGTGCCCTCCTTCAGCTCCGAAGCGCCGCTGTGCAGCTGATCCGTGCCATTAGCCAGCTTCCCCGTACCCTCGCTCAGCTGGGATGCACCATCCTTCAGGTTCGACGCGCCATCAGCCACCTTCTGCTGGCCCTCAACAGCCGCCTGCTCCTTCTCCGCCAAAGTACCCGAACCATCCTTCAAAGTCGCAGCACCACTCTTAAGCGAATCAGTACCCGACTTCAAATTCTCAGTACCCTCAGCCAAGGTCGCAGAACCCGACGCAAGAGAAGACGCACCCGAAGCAATCTTGGAATTACCCTCAGCCAAGGTCGCAGAACCCGATGCAAGAGAAGATGCACCATCATCAACACGGGCCGCACCATCAGCCAAAGAAGACGCACCCTTCGCCACCGAGGTTGAAGCCGCATCCAGCGCATCCACACCCGACACCAGGGTCTGAATCTTAGCCGCCGAAGACGACGAACCATCCGCAACACAGTGGCTCGACTTCAGGGCCTGCAGCTTCGACATAACATCCGCAGCAACCGCATCACGCGAAGCCAACTGAGACTCCAAAGCCTTCTGGTTCAGCGTCGCCACCTCACCCTTAAACTCATCAGAATCCACCGAAGACACCAGCTCGTCAGCCTGCTGCTGGGTCATGGTGCCAGCAGCCACCAGCGGAGCCAAACGCTCACGAAGCCGCTGCGCACTCGCCGACACCACAGTATTCGACAAATCCCGACCAAAATCACCACTCGGAGCAGAAGTATCCGTCTGCTGCAGATGCTGACACATCGCGTTCAGCTGGCCCGGCAGCTCACGAATACCCGACTGATCCAGACCCTGACGCAACTTATGAGTACCCTCAGCCAGGCTGTTTGCGCCCCGAGCCAGGGTGGCCGAACCATCCTTCAACGAAGACGTACCCTCAGCCAGCGTAGCCGAACCATCCTTCAACTTCGACGCACCATCAGAAGCCGAAGCCGCAGCAGAAGCCATAGTCGAAGTGCCATTCTTCAAAGTCGTCGAACCGTCCACCAGCTTCTCAGCACCCGAATCCAGCTTCTCAGCACCCGAGTCCAGCTTCTCAGCACCATTCGCCAACTTCTCCGCGCCCTCAGCCAACTGCTTCTGCGCATCCACCAGCTGAGTCGTACCATCAGAAAGGGTGACCGTACCATCCTTCAGCTTGAGGGCACCATCATTCACCGTGGCAGAGCCATCCTTAAGCTGAACAATCGCATCAGCCAGCTTGACCGTACCGTTATTAACCTTCGACGCACCATCAGCAGCCTCCCCCATCTTCGAGTGAATCGTTGTGAAGCTCGCCAACAACGCATTCGCGGTAGCATTACCCACCTTCGAGGCCACCGAATCACGCACCGACGTGCCCGCCTTCGTCACAATATTCGTCAACACGTAGTTATTCGCGTCATTCGTGACGATCTCAATACCGGCCGGCTGAGGATCAATCGTGCCCGTCTTACCATCGGCATCCGGCTTAAACGCGGCTGCACTCTGCAGATTACGCGAGAAATTCTTCGGAATCACCAACGCAAAATCGTAGGTGCCCTTCTCCACCCCGTCGACAGCTTCTTCACGGGTCGGAACCTGACGCCAATCAAACGTACCGGCATCCAGGAGATTTTTCTTCACATCAGCACCGGTATTCACCTGCTGACCGGAAGAATCCGTAGCGCCCTCATCCTCAACCACGAGGGCACCCACAATGCCATTCACATGGCCGTAGGCATCCCAGTTACCGTACAAGTACAGCGCACCATACAGCAGGGGGATGCAGGACATCGCAATAAGCACCAGGACCGGCAAAACACCGCTAGTCAGGCGCTTAAGCTCAACAAGAGCAACACGCAGAACAGTCATTCTTACTCCTTCTCAGCGGTCTTCTGGGCAACAGTTTTCTGGTTGCCGGTCTTCTGGGTATCAGTCTTAGATTCAGCGGTCTGAGCGGCTCCGGCACCATCGGAGACCACGGGGGTCAGAGGAGTCGAAGAAGTCGAGGGGATTTCCTCCACCTCACGCACCTCAACCACATCGATTGTGGGCTCAGCCTGGATCAGCTCTTCCGTCTCAGTCAGCTCTTCTGCAGGCTCCTCAGCCGGCTCAAACTCGCCGTCCTGATCCATGTGGACACTACCCACCACAGCACGAGCGCCATGCCAATCCCCCGAAATATGAGGCACAATCGCCACCACAGTGCGCGGGCGGTCCTCGTCATTAGCCAGCTCCTCCAGGAAAGGAAGCCACATGCGCGTGTGATTCAAATGGCGCGACGGAGTATCAAAGACCAGCAGATCCGAAGGGCTACTCTGCGCCAAAGCCGCCATCAGCTCAATATTCATCTCGCCATCCAGCTCATCCATCCACAGACCATCCAGATCCTCGAGGCCGTGCTCCTTCAACCAACGGCCCGCACGGGAACGACCAAAAACCGGCAGATTATAGGAGAGCATCTCAGAGACATAGTCATGCACGCGCATATGCTGTTCGGGAGCGGTCACATCGGGGGAATCAACGATATCGCTGATGCGGCGCAACTTCTTCATGGAAATCGGTTGCGGATCCTCATCGCCAGCACTCCAGCAAATCTCGCCACCCGACAGAGGCAAACGACCCGTAAGAGCCAGGCCCAGGGAAGTGCGCTCCATCTGGCTGTCAGCCTGAACGATGATGACTTCGCCCCCACCCACCGAGAAAGTGGTACGACCAAAAAGGGCGTGGTGACGCCCCTTAGCCCAGATGTTGTCAACGCGAAGCACAGCGGTCCCTTCAGTCGGTACGACGGGTAGAAACGGGTAAAAATACGAGCCCGAAAACCGCATTCCGCGTCACCTACTTCAGGACGCGGAGGGATTCTCAGGCTCCGATGCTTATATATCGTAGACCCGGTTATGTGTGGTTTTGTGGGGATTTTCGGGTGAAAAAGCGTCTATTTTTGAAATTTCCGGAGTATTTTTCAAAGAATTGGGGTATTTCGTTCAAATAAGCCACGAAACCATGACCGGTTTCACCAGGCCCCTTACCACGACAAGCCCCAGGACGGACCCGGGGCTCAACCGGGCAAAACGGGGTGAAGAAGCAGACCCGGAATGATAAGGCTGGGCGGCAGAACCCGCCCGCCGAAATGCTCGGAGCAGAATACCGACGACAGGGCTCACTGAGGGGTACATCGTCGAGAAGCGCACCACCGAGATCCACGGTCAGGAATACACTCAGGAGCGTCGCTCCCTGAAAAAATCCAGCATGAGCCGCGCGCACTCCTCAGCGCGCACCCCCGCATACACCTCCGGAGCCGGCGCCACACGCCCGTCCCGCAGTACATCGTAACGGCTACCGGAGGCGCCCGTCTTCTCCTCCCAGGCACCAAAAACCACCGTCGAGACGCGGGAGGCCAGAATCGTACCAGCGCACATCAGGCAGGGTTCAACGGTCACCACGAGGGTGCATCCCTCCAGCCGCCACTGCCCCAGCCGCGCCGCCGCCTGACGAATCGCGTTCACCTCCGCGTGGGCGCTGGGGTCGTGTTCCCGCTCTCGAGTGTTGCCAGCGGAAGCAAGGATCGTCCCGTGCTCGTCCACGACGACAGCACCGATGGGAATCTCGCCGCGCTCCCCCGCGGCAGCGCCCTCAGTCAGGGCAAGGCCCATCCACTCATGGTGATCGGCGCGAGCGGGGATGTCACTGAGCACGGTGGAAGAACCATCAGAAACCATCAAATTTAAATATTCCGAATATAACATATTACCTCGTCAGAGAGTAAAAACATGAAACGTGACTAGTGAGTGGCAGCCAAAGAAAAAGGATACACAGCGGTGGCCCCGGCCTCCCTCAACGCGCGAGCCACCACCGTATTCGCCCAGCGGGAATCCACCACATCCGACACCAACAGAACCGCACAGCGATTCTCGCGCACATAATCCAGCACCTCACTCGGAACCAGGTACGAACGTAGAATATCCGCACAGCGGAAAGCGCTATTACCGCCAAAGAAGCGGGGCTCCTCCATCAAAGACACCTGCCCCAAATCCATCAGGCGACCCACCGAAGCTAATCCCCGGCCCAAGGACCGCGCCAAGCGAGGACGTACCGGCGACGGCAACGTCAACACCGCGGCCGGTCGCCCCGCAACACCCCACTGCCACGCCGCCAACACCTTCACGCAGGCGCGGCCCAAATCTGCCGGCACCTCAGAGTCAACGGGCTCACCCAGCTCATTCGTGGCGAAGAGCTCACGCAGGCGAGTACCGTACCCCATATCGCTCAAGCGCGCCAACGCATAACCGGGCTCGGCCTGCTCGTCCTTCGACAGGCGACCGCGCGGAGCGGAGGCACCCATCAGCTGGTCCAGACCGGTGGGCCACATACGGCGCGGCTCCACCGGAACCCCCACGGTGGCGAAGCTCTGACGCGCCGCCTGCTGCGCCTCCTCGGGAACCTGCGTCGAGTACCAGAGCCCGGCGCACCGATCGCATCGGCCGCAAGGCTGGGCGGAGGTATCATCCAGCTGTCGGGCGAGGAACACCATGCGGCACCCCTCCGTCCGCTCGTACTCCAGCATGGATTCCTGCTCGCGCACGCGCGCACGCGCAACCCCCGCGTAGCGTTCACGGTCGTAGCTCCAGGCGGCGGAGGTGCGGCACCAGCGGCTTCCCTCCTTCACAACGGCGCCTTCGACGTCCAGAACCTTGAGTAGCAGCTCCAGGGTTGAGCGGCGCAACTGCACACGCGCCTCTAGCGCGGCAAGGCCCAGACCCTCGGGGGTCTGCTCCAGGGCGGCCAACACCTGCAGGGCCTTCTCCTCCTCGGGCATCGAGGAGGTCGCGAAATACTCCCAGATGGCGCGGTCACCGCGCCCGGGCAAAAGCAGAACGTCCGCATTGACGGCACCTCGTCCGGCGCGACCAATCTGCTGGTAGTAGCTCACCGCAGACGACGGCGCACCCAGGTGCACCACAAACCCCAGGTCGGGCTTATCGAAGCCCATGCCGAGGGCACTGGTCGCCACGAGGGCCTTAACACGGTTCTCCTTGAGGGCCTGCTCGGCGGCCATGCGTTCGTCCGGGTCGGTCTTGCCGGTGTAAGCGAGCACGTCGTATCCGCGAGCGCGCAGGGCGGAGGCGGTATCCTCCGCCGCCGAAACGGTCAGCGCGTAGATAATGCCCGAACCGGGTAGCTCGTTTAGGTGCGCCATGAGCCAGCCCAGGCGCTGGCTTTCGTCGGGCAGTGCGAGCACGCCCAGTCGCAGGGAGGTGCGGGAGAGCGGGCCGCGGATGACATGCACGGGAGCAGTGGCGGCCGCACTGAGCTGCTCGGCGATATCGTGGCTCACGCGGTCGTTTGCGGTGGCGGTTGTAGCGAGCACGGGCACGCCGGCGGGCAGAGAAGAAATCAGTGCGCCGATACGGCGGTAGTCCGGGCGGAAGTCGTGGCCCCAGTCCGAGATGCAGTGCGCCTCGTCAATCACGAGCAGGCCCAGGCGTGGTATGAGAAACGGTAGCCACTGCTCGCGGAACGCCGGGTTGTTGAGCCGCTCGGGGCCGACCAGGAGCACGTCAAGCTCGTCGGCCTCAATCTGTTCGCGGATGCGGTCCCACTCGGTGACGTTCGCCGAGTTCACCATGGCGGCGCGCACCCCCGCGCGGGAGGCGGCGGCCACCTGGTCGCGCATGAGCGACAGCAGCGGGGAGATGATGAGTGCCGGCCCGGTGCCTCGGGCGCGCAGGAGCAGTGAGGAGATGAAGTAGACCGCGGATTTACCCCAGCCGGTGCGCTGCACCACCAGGGTACGGGCGCGGTCGGCTACGAGGGCGTGAATCGCTTCGTACTGGCCGTCGTGGAAGTCGGCTTCGGGAGCGCCGGTAAGGCGGCGTAGCAGTTCGCGGGCTTCGTCGCGCAGGGAGGCGGTGGTGTCCGGCTGCTTGGGGTTCATGGTTTTCTCCGACGGTGGATGGTTTGCGGGCGAGCGTGCCGACGCGTTGTCTTCCCATCATGTCACACCCGGCGCTCCCCGGCTTCGGAGCCGGTTACTGCGCGCCGTTTCGTTCTCGGGCCCGGAGATTTACGCCTCGCTCACCCGCGCGTCCGGGCTAAACCCCGGTAGAATTGTCTCTGTGCTACACAGCCTCCGCATAGTTTTGCACTATGTTCACCATAGGCACGTTCTCTATGCTGGTGTTACCCCGCCGCCGATCCGTGCGCGCGGTCCACTCACAGTTCAGGATTTTTCATGACTTTTCTTGCCGCCGCCCTCGCGCAGCTTCCGGTTGCGTTGCTGGGTCTTAACCTTGAACAGTTCCTGCTCGACACCGGCCCCTGGGTTCTGGTTGTTTCGGCGATCATTGTTTTCATTGAGTCGGGTGTACTGTTCCCGGTTCTTCCGGGTGACTCCCTGGTTTTTGCTCTGGGTATGTTGCATGAGCAGATGGGTCTGTCGCTGTGGGTTGCGTTCCCCGTGCTGGTGATTGTGGCGATGGCTGGCGCTGAGGTGGGTTATCAGATTGGTGCCCGCTACGGCCGCAACATCTTCAAGGATGACGCGAAGATTCTGAGCACGAAGAACCTGCACACCACGGAGAAGTTCTTCCGTGAGCGCGGTGGCTTGGCTCTGGTTCTGGGTCGTTTCGTGCCGATTGTGCGTACCTTCGTTTCGCTGGCGGCCGGTATTTCTTCGTACGACCGTAAGAGGTTCCACCTGTGGAACGCTGTCGGCGCTATTGCGTGGATTAGTGTGATTGGTGTGGCTGGTGTGTTGCTGGGCGGTATTCCGTTCGTGCACAACAACATCGAGTACATTGCCGTGATTATTGTGCTGGTTTCTGTGGTGCCGGTCTTTATTGAGTACCTGCGCGGCCGTTCGAAGGCTAAGCGCGAATCCGCTGAGAAGGCCGAGTAATGCGTGAGTCCCTCTAGACCGATGAGCCGGGGATGAGAAAAGGCGGGGATACTGTTTGGTATCCCCACCTTTTTGCGTTCCCTCAACCCCGGTGGAGGTGATGCCCCGGAAGCCAGCTGCGCCTCCGCGGGGTTACTTTAGGCCCATGCTTTTAAAGTCCTCATGAGCTTTGAAGTACTGCAAGACCTGCGGTCGGGTCAGAAGAACAATGATGGCAATATACAAGGCAATATCAATTGCGGTCCTGCCTAGAACCAGTACAAAGAAGACGTTAGGATCTCCATAGTGGTATGCGCCTGCTAGCCCAACCAATTCTAGGATGGGTACACCAACCTGGCTCAAAACGGGGAGCAACAGCAAGCCCATTAGGTTAAGGGTGAGGTATAGCGCGCAGTCAACGATGACCAGTATGTGCGCCCAGCGGGCTCCTTGCCAGAGCTGCCAGATGACGAGCCCGCCGATAGCGGCAAAGCCAATCCATGAAAGATTGGTGAACTCCACACCACGCCAAGTCATCAGGTATAGGGATGATAGAGCGGCCAATACCATCACAGCGATTGCGCACCCCATCGCCGCACGCAGAGCGATAGGCTGCGAAGGGACGTAAACGGCTCCGTAGGGGCCTGGCATGCCGTGCGAAGGAGCGAGCGCGCCCGGAACCGGAAAGTTCGATGCCGGAAGATTGGGTGCCATCGCTGGTGGTACCCCATTCGGTGCCTGGAAGTTCGGTGCTGCGGTATTAGACTGAGTTGCCTGCGGTGCCGGGCCAGCTGCCGACGGGTTGGGAGCGTTGTTAAACATCGTCGTTCTTTCTTGTATATGCCTCACGCTGATGCGTAAGCCGGTGATTGTTCAGGTGATTGTTCAAACCTGGCAGGCTCATGCGAAACCTGCCTCAAGAGGCGGGCGGGGTTGCGCCCCGGTTAGTTATGTTTAGCGCACGCCCATACGTCGCAGGTCTCCACGCATATGGATGTACCGCCCCACCTGCGGCTGGCAGAGAAGAACAATAAAGAAGATACGGATGATGAAATCAAAGGCGAGCTTCACATACATACCCTCAAGGGTCATAAACGGACCAAAAAACATAAACCTGAACGCTTGCGAATTATAGTCATTGCTCAGGAAGAATCGGGAAGAGCCAGCTACAACCAAAATATCCAGAAGCATACGCAGTGCGCCCTCGATAATAATCACCACTCGCGCCCACTCATAACCCTCATTGAGGTACCAGGCAGAGACTGCTCCAAGAACAATAGGGAGAATCATCGTAAGCCCCATGGTTGCGCCTGCCAGTACATACGCAAACATAAACTCTAGACCCACAAGAGGCTGCAGGGGGTACGTAGCCAGAAGCAAGACCACGCAAATGCTTACCATCCAGATGGCAATGGGGCGCGACGGAAGATTGATAGTACGCTGGACGCCCGGCGCACCGTGCACAGGGTGCACACCAGCAGAAACCGGAAGATTGGATGCCGTTGCGGCGGGTGCCGGAAAGTTCGGTGCCGGAAAGTTCGGTGCCGCGGCATTAGGCTGAGGTGCCAGCGCGCCCGCGGAGGCACCGGAAGTATTGTTAAACATCGTCGTTCTTTCTCTCGTATGCTCGCACTATGGTGCGCAAGTCGGTGATTATTGCCCTTGTTCAGGTATATTTGCTTGAAACATACCTAAAAGAATTATTTGATGTAGTTAGCTGAGAGAATAATACTTTTTCAGTATAGGGTAGCTCTTCGAGCCTAGCAGCGTTTTTATACGAAGCCTGGAACCTTTTAGACAACTCAAAGGGTTTTACCAGCTAGAAAATTTCGATATTTAACGCGAAAGAGACCGCAGCTGCTCTAGAGCTCGGGGACAGCAAACCGTCCATCAGCCCGGAGAAATACCTTGAGTCCATGAAATTATTGGCAAAAATAAGCACACCGTCAGCCGCTGCAAAAGCATTGCCGATGATGGTAAGAATGCGCGCCCACTCACGACCATCCCAGACTTTCCAGAGGATAAAGATCGGGATAATGGAGGCGAAGAGGGTAAACGCCAGCATAGAGAAGAAAGTTCTCACCACCATCTCAAAATCGATATACGACTGCCATGGGAGCATGATTCTTAGAAAACTGCTAAGGGCCCCCAACGGGATCATGGCGGTTGCACACCACAGGACGCTACGCATAGCCTGCGGGCGCTTCGGAATTACCTGCTCGGCGGAGACAGTCGCGGTGTAGTCGGCGGTCGCCTCCCGATAGTCGGTAGTGGTTTACTCGGGAGCGCTGTCGCCGGGCGCATTGTCCTCTGCCGCGCTACTCTCCACCGTGCTATTTTCAGCCTCGTCGGAGGGCGACGGGGCGATTGCTGTGTCGTTTGCGCTTCTCCTGGTAACGAGGGGCCTGCCCCGGGGGCGCGTATTCTGACATCGTGTGTGTTTGTCCTTTCTATGTTCTCCATCCCGCTGCCGGAGAACCGAATAGTCTGTTTGGGGGACGGCTCGCACCACTAGTTGAGGCGGTACCCTTCCTCGGTATACACGGAGGTGTCCTTGTAGCCGCGCTGTTCCTTGCGAGGCTTCTTTCGTGCAGCCTTACGGCGGGTCGTCTTGTACTGCTGGGCGACGGCCTCTTCAGCCCGTCGGTCGGCTTCCTGGTCTTTCCGATGTGCCTGCGCCTCTTCCAGGCGAGCAGGCGTTTCTGTATCTGCGCTCTGATGACTGAGGACGTTCTCCTCATCGACCGGCTCGTCGTCGACCAGCTCGCCGTCGACCGGTTCGTCACCGTCGAGCTCACCGTCGTAAGGTTCTAGACCGGCGCGCTCGGCGCGGAGCGTCAGCAGAATCTCACCCTCCAGACGTTGCTTCTCCAGGGGGTTTTCCGTCACCGCCATCTTCGCGCGAAGGTCGAGGATTCGCTGCTCGGCGGGGGTGCGAGTTACCCGTTCCTCCTCGTCAATCAGCCGGAGCATTTCCAGGTAATGGGCGGCTTGCCTCTCCTCGATGGTCATGCCCGTCTCTTCGTCAGCCCCGGCCACGTTTTCCATGCTCTCCACCGCAGATGCCGGAGGCTCCTCAGACAGGACGGCTTCCTCATCCCGGGTAGAGACAAGGCCCAGCAGAAAAATGAAAAGTGCGGCCCCAACACCCACAATGATGACCAGCACCTTCGTCACAGTCAGGGAGGCGGTAGCCGGGCTCGTCGCGGGGTTCAGCGCGGTGAAAGCAGGAAAGAAAAAGCCGGCCAGGTCGAAGGAGCCCGCGGTGATGAGCATACCGCTCAGGCAGCAGACGGCCGCGTAGAGCATCAGCGTCTGACGTGCCCCTCTGCTACCCGTGCACATGACCGCCAGGAAACACAGGATAATCAGTTCCACCCAGATGGTTCCGCTCAGGAGGCGAGGCACGGCAATGGTGAAAATTGACACGATATCCCAGCCGTGTCCGGCGGAGGCGAGGGCTTGGTGCGCATCCAAACCCGCGTACACGAGCATGAGCCCCACGCCCAGGCAGAAGGAAATATTGATGAGCACCGAAGTCTTCTGCACCGGCTCAATCTGTTCTTCGCCGGCACCGGGGTCGGTGCGGGTTTGTGACTCGTGTGCAGGGTCGGAAGTAGGGTACACGGGGTCATCCTTATCGGTGGTTGGTGAATAAATTATCGATGAACCGCAAGCCCGCGGCCGGGGTTAGAGCAGGTAATCCTTGCGGCGACTCAAGCGCCACGAGCTACGGGCCGCCATGTAGGCACGCGACTGGCGCGACCACACCAACCCCAACGCAATAACACACACCACCAAGTACACCCCGGCAATATACACGGGCGTGTACAGGGGCGAGGAGGTGCTCAGCAGGAACTCAACCTCCTGGCTGGGCGCACCGTTCAGCGTGGCGAGCATGGCACCCACGCTCAACATAATCAGCATCGCCGAGATAATACCCATCACCAAAGACACCGAAAGCACCACCGCGGCCCAACGGTAGCCGCGAATGAACGCCACCGTACAGAAACTGTGTAGCACCACATTTCCGAGGGTGCACAACATCAGGAAGAGCACCGGGTAGTAGGCCTGCGCCTCCACAAGGGTGGAAGAATGCCAAGTGGACAGGCGCGGAAGATGGGTCGTCGTCAGCGACACGGTGGTGTACACCAGCAACGCCACCCAGCCCGCAGAAATAGCCAGGAGCACCCAACCGGCAACCGACACAAGGTTCGGGGTCGGCGGTTTGGATCGTGAGGACTTCGCGGATGCCTCGGGAGAGGCTACAGCCGCGGGAAGCGGTACGGATTCGGGGGTAGACATGGTTGGATCTTTCGAGGGTCTGCGCGCCACGATACACGAAGGCTGATGAGCCGGGCGGGTGCGAACAGAGTACGTATGATGTGGTGAAATGCGGTGTGTTCGGTGAGCTGATGTGCATTGGCCGGGGTGTTCCGGCAGAATCCTCATCGGAAGGGTTAGCTAGTCGGAAGGGTTGGGCTCCTCACCCGCACCTGAATCTTCAGATACGTCAGATTCATCAACCTCACCCTGCGTGGCGGGATGCGTGAGCGCGGTCCTCAACTCGTTGAAACGATAAATCGTCAGTAGGGACAGGCCAATCTCGCTCACCCACACCAGGCCCAGGCAACAGAGCACCACCATCGGGTCAAAGCCCATGGAGACGCCCGCCCAGTCCAGCATGAGGAGCAGGAACGTGATGGGCGAAAGCACCAGCCCCACGCAGATATACCCAATCAGGGAGCAAATCGCCCAAATACTGTACACAGAGGTGTCGGCGACGTCGTTCGGCGGGCGCAAAAGCGGCCAGGCCTGAACGATGATGTACAGGGCCGCAACCAGCCAGAAGCAAATCGCCAGCGGTTGCGTGTACTGGGCGATGATGAGGCCCTCCGTCAGGCCCAGAACACTCAGAATGGCGATGCGCACCAGCAGGTTCTTGCGTAGCTGACTCTGGCGTTTCTTGAGCTCTTCACGGGAGTAGGTGCGAAGGAACGCCGGAAGCACGGCCGGAGCCACCACCGGGTTGAGGGAAGTAGCCGGGGCCTGCACGACGTGCGAGGCAGGCCGGGGCGCATCCTCCGCGGGGGTAATCTGCACGGCATTCACGGGAACAGCGCGGTGCATCGCGGTGGAGGGGGCGCTCACCTCCGGGGAGGCGGGCCGCAGGTTACGGATGGGCGCCTGATACCGGGTTTGCACGGCGGTGCTATCCGGAGTTTCGACGGACGGTGCGGAACCATCTGTGGTCCGGTCCGGGGTACCCATAAATCTCCTCCTGACGGCGTGGACGACGGTTTACGCCTCTACCGTATCATGCGTAGTTGAAGGCTTCCCGACCGTGAAAAAGGGTGACGGACGGTGTCCGCAGAGACGCACACAACGCGCCGGTGGGCGGTGTCCTCTTAACCGCCGATATTCCCAGAGAGCGGGGTGTTCTCTGCGAGCGACCCGCGGCGGAAAACCTCATCACGGCTAATGACTCGGCGCAGAACCACCACGTAGAACAGCGAGAAGAGAAACTCCAGCACGAACGAACCCATGACCGTCAATAGCGCTCCCGCGTAGAACACCCCGAAGTGCCTAAAAAGCGCATCCGGCCCGTGCAGGGCGAATAGCAGGTAGCCGAAGAAGACACTCATCGCCGCGGCCAGGAGCGCCGAGACGGCGTTGCCCCAGTAAATCAGCATGACGGAGCGGTCGGCGCGGTAGATGGTCGCCAACCAGCCGTGCACAACCAGGTACACGAGCGGAACGGCGCCCACGGGGAAGAGGGCCGCCCGCGTGAAGAAGTACACCATGCCGAGCGCAGGGGCGATAAGCAGTACGATGCGCACCGCGTAGAGCACCTTGACCGGCAGGGGCTTGCTAGTGCCAAGATCCCAGAGCTCCACAACGGGGGCCTCCACAGGCTCGGAAAGTTCTGGACCGCGGGGCCCCCGCATGACGGAGTGTCGTCTGCGTTCCTCCGGCAACTGTGCCGGCCCAGACGACGATGCCGGCTCGGGCGTACTAGCCTTCAAAAATGCCTCGGGAACGGTCCTTGCGCACACTCTTAGCCGGGAAGATACGGCCGCTCATGCTGATGTACACGCCCGGGTCCAGCAGGTTCAGGGCGGCGATTGCAGCGCCCAGGTTGAAACCGGCGTCGGAGTGCCCCATGACGGCCGGCTGCATCGCGCCGGTCAGCACCACGACCTTCTCACCCAGCTGCGCGTGCTCGAGCAGGTAGCGGGCGGTTTCGGGCATGGTGTCGGTGCCGTGGGTGATGAGCACCTGGGTGTTGGTGACGGCGTCCAGGGCCTCGGTCAGCTCGGCGCGATCCTCATCGGTCATGTCCAAGCTGTCCTTGCCAATGAGCGGACGGATGTCGAAACGCACATCGGTAATGACGCGGTCGAGCAGATCCTTAGCGGCAGGTTCGCCGATATCCATCGTGCCGGCAACGGAGTAGAACTTATCGATTGTGCCACCGGTGGCCAGAATCGTGATTTCTTCAGGGTTCTTAATGGTGACGCTCACGGGGTCTCCTCATCTCTTGATCTCTTGAGCAGCAGAACCAATAACGACGCAAAAACCCGCCGACCCCCGCTAAGCGGGAGGCGACGGGTCGTTCGGTGCGCCCTGTGGGGCTCGAACCCACGACCTGCGGATTAAAAGTCCGTAGCTCTACCGACTGAGCTAAAGGCGCTCTTTCCGCATAGCTATACAGCATGCAGATAAAAACTACTATACACTACAGCACTCACCTCCGGAACGGGGCAGGACGCGGCACGGCGGGCGAAAATACGCGGAGCCGCCGCAGGGGTACACTGGGTAATCCTATGTCTACATCCGCATCTTCCACCGGCGGGCACCGCCGCCGCACGCATCACCGGCCCGTCCTCTTTACCTCCGAGAAGTTTGAACGGCACGAGGGCGGCATGGACCCTGCCGCCCGCGAGGAGGCGGCCCACGCCTCGGCCCGCATTCTGCTGATGCGCGGGCGCGGGCAGGATCCGCAGCTGACCGAGCGGCTCGTCAGCTTCACCGACGACTACGGCATCGAAATGCTCGCCGAACTGTGGTCGCACGCGAGCGCGCATTCCCTGCCGGGAGCGCTCTGGCGCATGTATCAGCTGCGGGATACGGTGCATCGCTCCCCGCGCGGGGTGAGCCGCGCTTTTGAGCTGGGCATGGCGGAGGATTACCGCTCGCACGTGGTGGCGGGTGTGCCAGATCCGCCGGGTGCCGAGGAGGTTGTGCGCACGATTGACGAGATCCTGGCCGGCCTGTACACGGGCGATTTGGATATGGCGATGGAGCGGTGCGCGGCCTTCGCACGCGTTGTGGCCCTGGGGATTCAAGTGGATTTTGCGCGGTACTCGCGTAATCCGGCGCCGACAGTCCCTGTGGCAACAAGCCACGAGATTAAGCGTGAGGCGGTTGAGCGTCACCTACGCATGCCGCGGCAGGCGGCGCAGCTGGAGCAATACGCACAGGACCTGGAGGCGGTGGCCGCCCAGTGGCGTGCCACGGGAGCTTCCCAGTGGGATTTGGAGGGAATAGCGTAGAGGCTGGTGCCTCGCTCTGCTGGGGTTTCTCGCTCTGCCGGCCACCGGTGTTCGCACCGCGCTCATACCCTGCCGATAGGGGCCCGATAAGGCGCTTTGTTGGAACGCTCAATGCTCTTGTCAGAGTCTAGGGTTAAGGGCGGGGTGAGGCCGTCATCTTGGGGTTAGTTTCACGAGTTGGCATAGGTTCCGCTTTGCGTGCGAAAGGGCGCGCGGCGGGCATTTTCGATTGACTCTCACGGGGGCTCGGGTAGATAATGATTACAAGATGTCGGGTTGCTAATAGGTAGCCCCGGGCTCCAAATCTTTAGCCGCTTCGAGCGGCCTTCCGCCGAGAGGCGCTCCCAACCCGACATCCCTAAACGTTCCGGTGGAGGTCGAGCAATCGACCTCCACCGTTTTATGTTGTCGGCCTGCATTCTATAAGTCTGCATCTCGGCCCGGATCAGCCCATGATAGCCTAGGTCGGTCCGGGTTGGTGAGGGTTTTCGGCCCGCAGTTCCAGCGCTTGGCTCTGGTGCGTTTCTTCACGCCGCACCGCAAACCCTTTATATGCATAGCTGGGAATACATGATTGCAGCTGGGTTCCGGGCACAGGCTCTGGGCGTGAGTTCTGGGCATGGGCTCCAGGCATGAGTTCTAGGCGTGAGCCGCGTCTAAAATACTCCTCAACCCCGACCACTCGCTAGACTGGGAACTATGCTGCACCGCCTCTTCCCCCACGCGAACGAATCCCTCGCCTCCCTCGCCGAAATCTCGGCCCAGGTCGGCGAGGCCGCGGCGCTCCTCTCCGAAATGGTGGGTTCCCCCGTCGCCGAATACCCCGCCCTCTTCGAGCGCATGCTCGCGCACGAGGCTGACTCCACCGACCTGCTCTACCGCACCCTCACCGAAGTGCGAAGCTCCTTCTCCCCGCCGATTCCGCGCGAGGACCTCTACACCCTGGCACGTAAGCTCACCACCGCCGTTGAAAAACTCACGAGCGCCGCACACGTACTGTCCCTGCACAGCATCGACGGCTTCGCCACACACATCACCTCAATCCTGGACATTATTCAGCGGCAGGCCGTGCTCACCGCGGCCGTCATCCCCAAGCTTGCCGACATCCGCGGCCTCGACAACTACTGGATGGACATGCTCCGCATCTCGCGACAGGCCCTGCGCACCGCCGAAGAGTACGAAGCCTACATCTCCACCCGCTACACCCACGAACGCTACCGCCGCTACGTGACCTTCCTGGCCCAGTTGACCGCCGCCTCCAACGCAATGCGCGATGTCTCCACCGAGATTGGCCGCATCATCGTGCAGGAGTCCTAATGCTCCTGATCCCCCTCGCCCTCTGTGCGTTCGGAGCGGCAGTCTACGTGACCGGCATGCACGACGCCTCCAACACGGTCGCCGTGCCCGTGCGCACCCGCGCCCTCGGCGAACGCTCAGCCCTCTACCTGGCGGCCCTCTTCAATGTTCTCGGTGTCGTGAGCGCCTTCCTGCTACTGGGCGAGTACTCGGCCACCTGGGTGAGCGCCCCCGAGGGCGAAACCGGTCTGAGCGGCATCCTCGCCGCGTTGCTCGTCTGCTCCATCTGGGGCATGCTGACCTGGGTGCTCCGCCTGCCCTCTTCCTCAACCCACGCGCTCATCGGCGCGCTGGCCGGGGTCAGCTGGTGGGCCCGGTTCAGCACACAGGGCAGCCAGGAACTGCACCTCAGCTCGTTTCTACCGCACATCTTCGAGGCGACCCTCTGGCCGTTGCTCTACCTGCCCCCACTGATTTTTATGCTCTCCTGGGTCATGGTGATTCCTTTCTACCGGTTCGTGGTGGGGCACAACCCGCGCATGGTCAACCAGCATTCCCGCGAGGCGCTTGCCGTGTCCTCCTCCGCGATTTCGCTCTTGCACGGGGTGCAGACAGGCTACCTGTACCTGCTCCTGTGGTCGCTCATGGTTCCCCTGCTCGGTGCCCATCCGAGCTCCGGCGGCACGCATCCCCTGGACACCGCAGGCATGCTCCTCGGCACGCTTTTCATCGCTGTGGCTCTGGGCCTTGGAACGCTCAGCGGCGGGCGGCGCATCGGCTACACCTTCGCGTACAAGATGGTGCGCATCGACCCCCTTCGCGGTGCTGTCGCGCAGGGAACTACCGCCGCCGTGCAGGTTCTTGGGTACTTTTTGTTGCAGGTTCCCTTCTCTTCGTCGCATCTGGCGACTGCATCGATCCTGGGTGCGGGAGTTAACCAGCGTTTCAACGCGTTGAAGCCCCGCATTGTGCTTCAGATCCTGCTGTTGTGGATTGTGACCATTCCAGCGTGTTTTATGGTCGGTGTGGTCATCATGATGGCGATTCAGACGCTTCTCTGAGGCTTCATGCTCCGTCACCGGCCCCATCTGATTCCCCTTCTCATCTACGGTCGGCGCGGGTTGAGCGCGGGAGCTAACGCCTTCATAATGGTGTGAGTTCGCGAGCCTTCACACGCCCTCCCCCCCCAACCGATAAGTGACTATGTCTTCCCCCACCGTAGCTGTTCTGGTCCGTACGAAGGACCGCCCCCGTTTCCTGCGCCGTGCCCTGGCCAATATCGCCGAGCAGACTTTTACTGACTACACGGTTTGCGTCATCAACGACGGCGGGGACGAGTCTACCACCCGCGCCATTCTGCAGGCTTCACCCCTCGCGCATCTGCTGGAGGGCGACGCACCGCGGCTCATGCTGCTCACCACCGGCGGCGGGAACATGGAGGCCGCCTCGAATGCCGGTTTGGCTGCCACCGACAGCGAGTTCGTGGCCATCCACGACGATGACGACCTGTGGGCCCCCGAGTTCCTGGAACGCACCGTCAAGGCTCTACGCGCAAGCGAAGCGCTCATCTGCTCGACCCGCGTGGTGGAACGCTACGAACGCGAAACCCCCGAGGGCGAGTTCGAGGTGTACGAGGAGCGCATCTTCCACGACGGCTTGCCCGGTTTCGGACTGCAGTTCCTCTACCGCACCAACCGCGCCGTACCCATCGGCATCCTGTACCGCCGCCGCCTGCACGAGCTGGTCGGCCCCTATGACGAGTCCCTGCCCGTGGTCGGCGATTGGGAATTCAACCTGCGTGCCGCCGCCGTGACCGAGATGCTACTCGTGGACGTACCCCTCGCCTACTGGTCGCTACGCCCGCAGGCTGACGGCGCGGAAGCCAATAGCGTGCAACGCCAAGCCGAGCACGCCCGATTCGACGCGAGCGTGCGCGCCCGCGCAATTCGCGACGACCTGCAATCCGGCGGGCGGCCGGGCCCGTACCTCTACCAGGCGCACCTGATGGCCGACCTGGAACGCCGCGTAATTGACGGGCACGATCTGACCCGCGAGTCCCTGGATCTTCTGCGCTCCCTCGGGGAGCGTCTGGAGCGCATCGAGGCTCGTCAGGCCGTTATGGATGCGCGCCAGCGCGAGCTGGAGGCCAGGCTCACCGCCGACCGGTCGCGGGGACGCGGCGCCCTGCGCGCGCTGCGTTCTGCGGTTCGTTCCCTCGCGCACCGCGCACGGTCTGCATCCCCGCGCGGGGAGGGACACTAACCCATGACGGAGAACGCCCATTCTACTTATTCCCGCACGCCGCGCGTACTCGTAATCGGCGATATCGGCCAGCACGCCTACCACGTGGGCGATGAGGCGATGACCATGGCTGCTGCCCGTTTCCTGCACGAAGGCGGGTGCTCCGTGACCCTTATGACCCGCGACGAGCGGCACTCGGCGCGATACCTCAACGCACCCCGCAACACAGACGGCGGAGGCTACTCCTACCTGCCGTTTTTTCTCTTCCCCTGGTCCCCGGCCGAGCGTGAACTCACGCTGGAGGCCATCGAGCGCATCCTGCGGGAACTCTACCCGGCCAACGAGGGCGGTGCCGCACCTCGCGAGACCGACCCGACCGACCTGCTGGAGCGCCTCCTCAATACGCCCGAGGTACGCGCCCTGCCCGAGCCTCTGCATCCCACGGAGGACACCGTGCGCACCATCATCGACTGGGCGCGCGCCGTGGCGACCGCGGATGCGGTGCTCATCTCCGGCGGCGGCAACCTCAATTCCCGATTCGGCTGGCTACTCTACGAGCGTGCCGCGGTAGCCCTCGTCGCCGAGTACACCGGTGTTCCCCTGTTCGTGACCGGCCAGTCGCTGGGCCCCACCCTCACCGAGAGGGATGCGCAGACCCTCGAACGCATGCTCCGCTCGGCCCGTTCGGTCTCGGTGCGCGAGGAGAACTCCCTGGCATGGTGCCGCGAGCGCGGTATCGATGCGCGCCTGTGCGTAGATGACGCGACGGACGCGGCGCCCGAGCATCCCTCCCGCGCGCTCGACTACACTGCGGATACCGACGAGGCAGATGAGGCAGGCACCGCGCACGCCGTGACCCTCGACCCCTCCGAACTGCTGGGTGTCCTCCCCGAACGTTACGTCTGCGTCACCGTTAACGCATGCACGCAGGAGCAGGCCGAGCGGCTGGCGGGCCTGCTCGACCAGGTATATTGCGAGCACGGGTACGCCCCTGTTTTCCTCAGCCACTTTGGCGACCCGCTCCAGGCGAATCAGCCCGGGCGGCGCGGGGATGCGGACACCCATGAGCGCATCGCGGGCCTGCTCTCCCCCGCCGCGCGCGAGGCGGCAATCGTTCTGCCGATTCTGCATACGGATCAGAGCCTGCTCGTGCACCGGGCGGCGGCGCTGACGATTACGAGCCGGTACCATCCGGCGGTCTTCTCGGCTGCGGCCGGTATTCCGGTGCTTGCGCTGATTCCTGACGCCTTCACGCAGGTGCGCGTGGGCGGCGCACTGAGCCTGTACGGTTGGGGTGAGTTCACTCTGCCCCTGGGCATGCTGGCCGGTGGGGTTCCCGAGCTCATGGTCGCGGCGGCCTTGCGGTATGCAGCTGTTGCCACGGATGCGCGCCGCACCGAACTGTTGGAGGCGTTGCGGGCCGAGCGCGCCTACCTGCTGACGCAGATTCTTGCACACGGTGAAGAAAAGTCGGGCGAAAGCACGCCCCCGGCCCCCTTCCCCGCCGCGACGCAGGTTCCGGCGCTTCCTGAGCCGTTGGGTGCAACTGTCCGTGCCGCCCGTGAGCTTTTCACCGTTACTTCCCTGACCGCGGGGTTTGAATGGGCGATGTCTGATCGGGCGCATTCCTGGGATGCTGAGCATCGCCTGCAGTTAGAGCGCGCGCGTATGAGTGGTGGCGTGCAGGGTATTCACGGGGCGCACGGTGCGGAAGAACCGCGCCCTGTTGCTGTTGAGCCCGAGTCGTCATCTGACGCATCGACTGAGGGACCTGCCGCTCATCCGAGTCTGCTGGCGCGGGTGGTGCGTCGCCTCCGCGGCTAGCTTCCGCGGTTATGGGCCATGTGAGGCATACGGCCTCAGCCTGGGTAGGAGCGCGAAACGCGGGGTCTCTCACACTTCAACCCAACACTCCCTAAGTGTCTTGTGCACCCTATGAGCGCCGGTATGATGGTGCTCATGGCACGCTTCACAGAGATTCTACGCACTACTGAACAGAACACCCGGCAGTTCATTCGCGAGGGTATTCATCGAGTCCGAGCAGACTTCTTTCAGTCTGTGCAGATTGTTGCGGCGTCTATGGGCGCTTGGCTTTTCTCTGAGCACGTCTTAGGCCACCAAGAGCCCATTTTTGCGGCGGTTGCTGCCCTCGTATCCCTGGGCTATGTGAGTGGCGCTAAGCATTCCCGCCGCATCCTTGAGGTGTCCTTCGGCGTGACCCTCGGCATTCTTATCGGCGACCTTCTGCTGATTCTGCTCGGTCACGGTACCTGGCAGGCGGCAGTGGTGCTTTTCTTGTCCGTGATTCTTGCCCGCTTTATTGATAAGGGCATTATTTTTACGATTCAGCTGAGCTTCCAGGCCTGTTTCACGTTGCTGCTGCCCGTGCCTGACGACGCGTTCAGCCGTAGCTTCGATGGTCTAGTTGGTGGCGCTTTCGCATTCCTCGCCATGTATCTGATGCCACGTGACCCGCGTAAGAACCCGCGTGAACGCGCAACAGCCCTCATGGATGCGTTCGCGAAGGTTTTCACGCTCTCCTCTGAAGCAATTCGCCACTACGACTACAACAAGGCGTACCAGAGTCTGCTCGATGCCCGTGCTCTGCAACCGCTGTATGATGCGTGCCGAGGCGACCTGATTACCGCGCAGGGTATGAATGAGCTGTCCTGGAACAGCCGCAAGAGCAAAGGCGAGTTGGAGCGCATGTCGAAGACTCTTGCCGCGATAGATTTGGCGATTCGTAACGACCGCGTCCTCAACCGCCGCATGGCCTCCACCATTCACCACGTACAGCTACGTGCGGCCGCGCAGGTTTCACTGAGTAAGGCCCTGGATGAGCTGTCACTGGCCTCCCAGAGTATCGGCCTGGGCATGTCTTCGCCGAAGAAGGAAGAGCGCGAGTACTACATGAAGAAGGCGCAGGACCGTATGGTACACCTGGCTGGAACTCTCGAGCCGCGCTACATGGGTGTGGCTTCCTTCGAGGGCGAGTCGCTGGTGCTGATGCTACGCCTCATCGTGGTCGACTTCCTGGAGGCCACCGACATGAGCCACAAGGACGCTCTGGACAAGCTGATGCCCCTGGGCGAGGCCATGACGGAGCACGCCCCGAGCACCTCCGTGCTACCGGTGGTCGACCTGCATGTGAGCCCCGAAGAGATGGAGGCGCGCGCCGCCGAAATGGGCGCCGCCACCGTGGCCGGTTCCGTGCCGGAGAACGCTTCGGAGAGCATTCACCGTCAGTCCGATCGGTTGCATACCCGTTCACTCAATATCATCCTGCACGAGAACGAGGAAGAGAACGTCACGCAGCCGCGTACCGACCGCCCCTCACAGGTTCGCAGGGACTAGCGGGGTCGAACCAGTCACAAAACATAGAGGAGGGGGCTCTCGGCGGCATGCATGCCAACCGGGAGCCCCCTCCTTAACTCTCTATGTGCTGATGTAGCGGGCGGCTACTTTTGCGGGAAGAGCAGGGCCAGCGCCTCACCCAGGGTGGTTACCTCACGCACGGTCACGCCTTCGGGTACATCCCCCACGCCCGCCGGGGAGGCGGGCACCAGCACGTGCGTGAAGCCTAGGCGGCCCACCTCCGCAATGCGCTGACGGATGCCCGGCACGGCACGCACCTCACCGGCCAGGCCCACCTCGCCGAAGACCGCAAGCTTGCGCGGTAGCGGCTTATTCTGCGCCGCCGAGGCTAATGCCACGACGCAGGCCAGATCGGCGGCCGGTTCGGCAATTTTTGCGCCGCCAACCGTGGAGACGTAGCAGTCGAGCTTGCCCACGTTCAGCCCGGCACGGCGCTGCAACACCGCCAGGAGCATCTGGATGCGCGCCGAGTCCAGGCCCGAAACGGTGCGTCGTGGGGCCGGGGCCACGGCCTGATCCAGCAGGGCCTGTACCTCCGCGAGCAGGGGGCGGCGACCCTCCATCGTGACGGTCACGCAGGTGCCTGCCACCGGGTGCGGGGTGCTGGAGACGAACATGCCAGAAGGATCCAGTACGGGGGCGATGCCGTCCTCGTGCATGTCGAAGCAGCCCACCTCGTCGGTGGGTCCGAAGCGGTTCTTAATCGCGCGCAGCATACGGATGTTCGAGTGCTTATCGCCCTCGAACTGACAGACCACATCCACCAGGTGCTCGAGCAGGCGCGGGCCCGCGATGGTGCCTTCCTTGGTCACGTGGCCGACGAGCAGGGTGCACATATTGCGTTCCTTCGCGGCGGCAATGACGGAGGCGACCACCTCGCGCACCTGGGTGACACCGCCGGCGCTTCCCTCAACTTCTGCAGAGGCGAGGGTCTGCACGGAGTCGATGACCAGCAGCGCCGGGTCGATCTGCTCGATATGCGCCAGGGCAGTGCCGAGGTCGGTTTCGCTGGTCAGGTACAGGGTCTCGGCGATGGCACCGATACGGTCGGCGCGGAGCTTGACCTGCGCGGCGGATTCCTCGCCGGTGATATATAGGACCGGGCGCGGCGGCTGGGTGTTCTGCGCGGGGGTATTCGTACGGTTCTGCGCGCCCCTCTGCCCCGCAATCCCGGCGGTGCCGCGCGCGAAGGTGGCGGCTACATCCAGCAGTAGGGTGGATTTGCCCACGCCGGGTTCGCCCGCCATGAGGATGACCGCGCCGGGTACGAGTCCGCCGCCGAGCACGCGGTCAAATTCTGGGTTTCCGGTGCTCATGTAGGCGGCTACGCGCGAGTCGACTTCTGCGATGGGCTGGGCGGGTTTCTGCACGCTGGATGCGGCACGGGTGCGCGCACGGGTGCCCCCGGCAGCTTCTTCGACGGTGCCCCAGGTTTGGCATTCGCCGCAGCGGCCTACCCATTTGGCGGTGGTCCAGCCGCATTCGGTGCAGCGGTAGGCGGGTGCGGTTTTGGTGTTTTTCGTGCGCGCGGTCATGGGTCTATTTTAGGGTCTGGGGCGATATGGTGCGCGGTGTTTGGTCACGGCGAAAAGGGGTACCGCAGAACGTATTTTTACCCTTAAATGCAGATAATTTCACCTCGTGCACTCCTGTATAAATATCGAGAATATCCGTTCGCTTTTGAGGCACTTTAGCCCGCCGTTTCGCCCCTGACCTGGCTCAATAACCACCCTTATGGGTACAATGGTTTTCGTGCAGATGAATTATAGTGACCTCTTGCTGAAAACTATCGCCCGAATCGCCCCCGGCACCGAGCTCCGCGAGGGCCTGGAACGCATCATGCGTGGCCGTACGGGCGCGCTCATCGTACTCGGATCCGACCGCACCGTATCCTCCCTGTCTTCGGGCGGTTTCAACATCGACACCGAGTTCTCGGCAACCCGCCTGCGCGAGCTGGCGAAGATGGATGGCGCTATCATCTGCGACCGTGACGCCACCCGCCTGTTGCACGCCGGCGTGCAGCTCATGCCGGACGCCTCCATTGAGACGAACGAGTCCGGCACCCGCCACCGCACCGCCGAACGCACCGCGATTCAGACCGGTTTCCCGGTGATTTCGGTGAGCGCGTCGATGTCCGTGATTTCGGTGTACGTTGACGGCACCCGCTACATGGTTGAGGACAGCCAGTACCTGATGGCTCGCGCAAACCAGGCGATTCAGACCCTTGAAAGCTATAAGAAGCGTCTGCGTTCGGTGCTTTCCTCACTCTCGGCCCTGGAGATTGAATCCAACGTATCTCTAGCGGATGTGGCGATGACCCTTCAGCGCATGGAGATGGTGAACCGCATCATCCGCGAGGTCAGCCACTACGTGTTGGAGCTCGGTATGCACGGCCGCCTGATTGCCCTGCAGCTGGAGGAGCTGCGCGCCCCCGAGATGACCGCTAGCGACCTGATTCTGCGCGACTACCTGCCCGAGGTGAACGACGCGCTGATTACCGCCGGTGTTGAGGCGCTCCAGAACCTGAACGATATGGATATCGTGGATTTGCGCGCGATTGCCCGCACCGTCGGCTTTGGCGAGAACCCCGATTTGGAGACTCCCCTGCAACCGCGCGGCTTCCGTCTGCTGGACGGTATTCCGAGCATTCCGAACGCGATTGCCGAACGCCTCGTGGAGCGCTTTGGAAGCCTTCAGGCCCTCATGGCGGCCTCTCTTGAGGATTTGCGAGCCGTGGACGGCGTGGGCGAGGCGCGCGCCCGCACGGTGCGCGAGCAGCTGACCCGCATGGCGGAAAGCAGCCTGGAGCGCTACCTCTAATCACCCGGGTACACCCCTAGCAATTGAGAACGGTTCCGGGTTATGATGTGTCGACAGAGGTTTTCCCTCGTCCAGGCCATAACACGTCACGAGGAGGTCACTATGGCCAAGCGCTCCGTCCCGTTCTTTGTGTGGGCTTCCCCCATTCTTTTTCTGATTTACCTGCCGCTGCTGTGGTTCCGAGTCATCCCCAATTCCTTTGAGGTGACCGACCCGCCCACCCTGCTTCTAGCAGCCCTGCAGTGGACCGCGTTCGGTAGCCTGCTCGGCTACCTGGGCGAGCGCCGATTCGCCAAGCCGCGCGCCTCCGAGTAGCACACCTCCAGGTATCGCCACGCAACAGCCTTATACGAAAAGCCCCCGCGCCGGAGTGAACTGCCTCCCGTTTCTTGGACATCGAAATTAAAGTCCAAGAAACAGGAGGCTTTTCATGTCCGAGCATCTGGGATTGAGACATGATCGTTTGCTTCGGAAACAGGCAGCACAGATGTTTGAGAAGGGATTTGGCTATGGTGTAACCGCCAAAAGGCTTGGTATATCTGCCGCGACTGTGAGAGAGTGGCAGAAAATGTACCGCGTCATCGGGAGGAGCGGGCTTCTTGCCATGGGAGTAAAGCACACCAAATACGACTACGAGACCAAGGTCGCCGCAGCGAAGGCTGTAGTTGATGGTGGGATGAGTAAGCCTGAAGCGATGATGCGTTTCGGTATTGCAAGCGCGACACCGTTGAAGCAGTGGTGCAGGCTGTACCGCCAGGGCGGCGCGCAGGCGCTTAAGCCTAAGCCTAAGGGCAGGCCGAAGGGGTCGGTGCGGGCGGTGCCACCAACGCGTGAGGAGGAACTCGAAGAGCGTGTGCGCAAGCTTGAGGCGCAGGTGGCGTACCTAAAAAAATCGATTGCCCTGAAGGCGCAGAAGCGCTCCCAAACCGGGACAAAGCCCTAGTGGTCGCCGAGCTTTCAGGGCGCGGTCACAAGCTGTACGACCTCCTTGAGGTGGCAGGCCTTGCCAGGTCGAGCTACTACTACGCGTTGGCTCACCCCCAGCAACCAACCAGAGTACAGCTACGTCCCAAGGTCGCCCAAATCTTTTCGCGAACCCCCAACGGGTGCGGTCACAGGCAGATAGCCATGTGCCTGCGCGCTGAGGAAGGGGAGCGCATCGCCGATAAGACGGTTTTGAAGATGATGCGTCAGATGGGGTTGCGCTGCGGTATACGCCGTGAGAGGGCCTATCACAGGTACAACTCCTACAAGGGGGACGTGGGGCAAAGTTTTGAGAACATCATCGGTCGCGATTTCAAGGCTGATGGCCCCTGGCAGAAGTTGGGTACCGATGTTACCGAGTTCAAGCTTTCCTTCGGTAAGGCCTACCTCGCTCCGGTCTACGACTTTGCCAGTAAAGAGATTGTCGCCCACTCCATCTCGATGTGCCCTAACCTCGTCCAGCAGCAAGAGATGCTTCAGGTACTCATGGATGCCAAACCCGAGGGAGCTAAGCCGATTTTGCACTCGGACATGGGATGGCAGTATCAGCACGAGACCTACATCAGTACGCTCGCTGATAATGGTTTTATCCAGAGCATGTCACGTAAAGGCAACTGCATCGACAATGGTGCCACCGAGCAGGTCTTTGGACACCTGAAGGATGAGTTCTTCCGTGGCCAGGACTGGCCAACCTTCGAGAGCTTCAAAGCCGACCTTGAAGCCTATATCACGCATTGGAATACAGTAAGACGTCAGGTAAAGCTTAAGGGCCTGACTCCGGCAGAATACCGGGATCAGGCCCTTGAGGTAGCCGTGTAATGGCTATTATTTATTGCGTCCAAGTTTCGGGGCGCAGTTCAGAGAGTATCCGGTGCGAGGGCTTTTTACGCCCACTCACGGGCGAAAACTATGGGGAGGCTCGGCGAAGCGACTACTGAATCACGAAGTTCACCCGGGTCGAGGTTACGCCGTCCACCGTTGCGGTTGCCCAGTAGGAACCCTTCTGGGCGTTCGAAGCGGCGGAGCAGCCCAGAACGTTGATCTTGCGATCCCAGGCCAGGTCGGTTGCGCCCTCGGCACCCGCGGCAACCTCAGCCTTCGGCAGGGTGGTCGCGGTGCACAGGCTACGGGTGTACACCTGCGCCGATCCCGAGGTGATATTCAGGTCCACGCCGGTATTCGCACCCTCACCACCCACGGCGCAGGGGGTCTTCGAGGAGTTCGTGTAGGTCACGTGGAACGAGACCTGCTCACCCGCGGCGAACGTGCGCTTCGCGGGGGTAACGGTCACCTTCAGGTCGTTCGCGGTGCAGGCTGCCACCACACCCGCCGCGCTTGCGCTCGGGGTGGCGGAGGGGGTGGCCTGCGCGGTCTTGGCCTCGCTCGGCTTTGCCTCGGCACTCATGGTTTCAGTGGCCTTGGGGGAGGCGCTCATGGTCACCGTCTCACTCGGGGAGGCAGAAGGGCTTGCCGAAGCGGAGGCGCTAGCCGAAGCCGTTTCGGAGGGGCGCGCACTGAAGCTCTGGAAGGGCGCACCGGAGGCCGTCGCGGTGGAGGCGACGGTGGAGTCCTTCTTGTTATTAATCATGCCAACGATGCTCGTCACGCCTGCAACCAGCAGAAGAATGACGGCGAGCAGGGCAACAACCGCCACGATGCGACGGCGGCGATAAACTTCAGGAGGCAGAACGGGACCATTTTCAGACATACTCTAAGGATACCGGGTTTCAACCTTAGATTCACCATGAATCCATCCCATGCCATTTTGGGAATATATAGCCTGTGACGTAGGCTTTTCTGGTGATTCAAGAAGTAGCAGACCCCGCAAATCGCCTCCCACAAGGCACCACGCCACACCTTCTACACGAACGCGTTAACGGCTGGTTCATGCAGAACGCACGCGACCTGCCTTGGCGCCGCAACGAGTGTTCGCCCTGGGGTGTGATGGTTAGCGAATTCATGCTGCAGCAGACCCCCGTCAAGCGCGTCCTACCCGTCTGGGAGGAGTGGATGCGCCGCTGGCCCACCCCCGCGGACCTGGCCGCCGAGCCCACCTCGGAGGCGGTGCGCGCCTGGGGTCGCCTGGGCT
>OCPI01000156.1_pt1 | contig 40093 bp, 32 predicted proteins | sample 1476291 | NCBI WGS metagenome assembly OCPI01 (sample SAMEA2580054, study PRJEB22360) | human gut metagenome | reverse complement strand
CATCCACATTCGAGGAGGAATTCGCGGGGATCGTGGCCGTTCCCGTGCTGGTCACACGCAGGCGGGGGTCACTGGGAAGCAAAGTCACTTCAACATTGACTGGCCAGGGAAGTGAATTACGCACGCGAACAGGGAAATTCGCGCTCTTGTTGATCAGGTTGACGGCGTTCGAGGATTCAACTGAGACGGAGGACCTGAATGCATCAAGTGCCTGCGTATTCGCAGTGATCGTCTGGCTTTGCTGGTCACCCGCATCCGCTTGGAGCGCGCTGGCCACGGTCGAATTCAATTGAAGACGCGCGGCATCGACATTCTCTGTGGCATCGGCCAAGGGAAGAGCGTTTGAATATGCCGCGCTCAGTCCTGCCGTTTGCGAGCGCAGTGAGTCAGAAAAATGCGCATCCTCAACGGGGTTACGGTCAATATCGGTGGCCTCGGAATCCGCCAGTTCACTGAAACTGGTCCCCTTAACCCAGCGGTTATCAAGGATCGCACGAACACGCTCAATGCGATTCTCATCCAGCGAGGACCCGCGCTGAAGTGGAACAAATAAGGTACGCGAGAAGTTTGGGCGCTCGCGGGTGATCATCGCAGTCAAAGCCGTCAGGAATTGCTGAGTATCCAGCTCATCATCAACGCTTTGCGCATCCCACGACAAAAGCTCACTCAGGTTGTCGATTGAGGCAAGAGCAGTGACCGTGTCCCCAGACTGAGCAGAGTCACCCGTGTGGGTCTGGCCGTCAGATGAGAGTTTGACCTTGGCCATTGAGGTGAAGTTCTGCTCTGAGCTTGGCGCCAGTTGCCCGGGAGGGGCAATCACAGTCGAGGCGTATTTGCTGTTGAGCGCTTGGATGCCCCAGCTTTGCGAAGCAGGCCAGGAAACATTTGAGATCAGTGTCGGTCCGAAGTTGTCGTTATCTGACGAGGCCGAACTTGAGTCCGGCGAGGGGGTAACGCTGGGTGATTGCGAACTTTCGCCTGAGGGAGTTGCGCTTGAGGAAGAAGAAGCAGAGCTCGAGGGAGAAGTAGACGCATTTGAACGCGAGGAAGGTAGGAGAGCCTTGACCTTGCTGACGGAAGTTGGAACCGAGCCGCGCGATGAGGTCAGGTAGTCCATGACCGCGTCATTGTTGAGCGTGGTTGCCAAGGAAAGGTCTGCGTCGTGGCTGGGCAGAGCAACCAATTCTTTCGTGCGCTCGAAGAAAGTTTGGAGAAAGGCCGCGCGAGTATTGCGATCTGCGGTGATCTCGGCCTCGGAACGCGCAGTGGGCGAGGAAGACGCACTGGGCGAAGCGGAGGCGGTGGCCTCGGAAGAAGAGGAAGTCGAAGGAGAAGCGGCCGAGGAGGAGACGGAGGGGAAAGCGCGAGTTGAACTTTGGTCTTCGGGGACCATCAGTTCGCGGACCAAAGTATCTGAATCGGTCGCGAAGGTAACACCGGTCATCGATGCCGCGGACAGGATCGAATAGGAGTCGGTGGGAGTTTGCGGCGTTGATTCGGTCCACGGGAGCAGGACATTTGCGCGAGTGGGTTCAAGGGAATAACCCGAATCCCACACGAGGATTGAGCGATCAGAGCCGCGAGTTTCATCGCCTTCAACAACGATGGTGATTCCACGCGGTCCCCACTCGAAATCTGATCCGAAGGGAAGGGATTCAAAAGGGATCGTGATGTGGAAGGTCTGCTCGGTGTGAGGAGCGATCGTTGCCTCGAGGGTTCCCGCGTGAACGCGCCGACCCTGCCAGCTCTGGCCTGAAAGGTATGAGGAAAGCTCCGGTGCGGTCACGGGTGAATAGGTCTGGACGTAGGCATCCAGCGATGGGTTCGTGACGGGCTTATCTGACAGGTTTCGAACGACGCCCGATACCTGCACGTTGTGCTGCGAGGTAATGACCCGTGGTTCCAGCCTATTGATTCGTACGTCAATTCCCGAGGCCTGACCCGCATCCCCCAATATCTGCGGTCGCGTTGTTGATTGGGGCGCGAGCGCAGAAGGAGAGGCGGAGTGCAGAGAAGCCGAGGCCTGCGTCCCCTGAGTTCCCTGAGCGTGCGTGGGCAGTGCGTGAGCGCTCGCGGGGGTGGTCCCCAGGAGCAGTGCGCTCAGAGGCAAAAGAGTCAGTGCGTATCGAGCTGCTGGCGGCTTGATCATGATGCATCCCGGTAGAGCAAGTCCAAAGCGATACCGACAATGCGCCTTTCATTGGGATAGGCCAGCTCATGGGTGAGGTCGCGCAAGGGAACCCACGCGGCGTCTTCGGCCTCGTGATCGGGGTCGCCCTCGACGGTGATGGAGCCTGAGATGTAGCCCATTAAGTAGTGGTGAACGACCTTGTGAATCCGTCGATCTGCACCTGAGAACCAATAGTCAATTGAGGCCAGGTGACGAATAATTCGCCCGTGGATTCCGGTTTCTTCGGCGACTTCGCGCAGAGCGGCTTCCTCGGGAGACTCGCGGCCTTCAAGATGTCCCTTTGGGAGGCACCATTCGATCTTCCCCGACCGATTACGGCGAGCAATGATTGCCGCATAGGGCTGACCATCGCGAACATCGACAACGATGCCGCCCGCGGAGGTTTCGGAAGAAACGGGAAGGAAATGGGGTGTCGGTTGGACCGTGCGCAAAGAAGGATTGCGACGCGGAGGCCGGGGCACTCCGGGTCGTAAGGCTTCAGAAGGCACAGTCATACCTCCACTTTAGGCGGGATTGGGGCTCTTGGTCAGGTTGCACCATCGGTCAAGTGGGAATTACCGCAATTTTCGTGTGTCAGAGGGTCAATTGGTGCGACCTTCGGCGCATGTCAACCGAAGACGAGGCCGTGGTGCGGATGCATCAAAGATGCGGAAATCATGGCATGCTGGAGGGGATGAGTACACAACTTTCGCGAACGATGGGTCAATCCCGCTCTCACGCCCCCCTTCCCAGCGGTCTAGGCGAGGGCGATCTGGGTCTATTAATGGCTCAGGCACAGCAGGCTTTTTCCCACCTTCCCAAGGAAATCCTCGAGCTCGGTGAAATTTTTGCCGAAGCTGGAGAGGAAATCAGCCTGGTCGGTGGACCGGTTCGCGATGCCTTCTTGGGACTCACTCCCCACGATTTTGATTGCACAACTTCTGCGCGTCCAGAGAAAACTGAAAAGCTATTGGCGCAGTGGGGGAATGCAACCTGGGATATTGGCCGCGAGTTCGGGACCATTGGTGGTCGCCGCGGAAAGCTGGTCGTTGAAGTCACGACCTACCGCACGGATTCGTATGAGGTCGGTTCGCGCAAGCCTGAGGTCGAGTATGGCGACACCTTGGAAGGCGATCTAACGCGGCGTGATTTCACCGTCAATGCGATGGCCATGCGATTGCCTCAGATGGCTCTGGTTGATCCCCACGATGGCCTTGGCGATTTAGCTTCGGGGCGTCTACGCACCCCCGTCAGTGCGCTGCAGTCCTTTGATGACGATCCGCTGCGAATCATGCGTGCGGCGCGCTTCAGTGCCCAGCTGGGTATTGATGTTGATGAAGACGTCATGAACGCCATGGAGTCAATGGCTGGACGCCTTGAGATCGTTTCAGCTGAACGTATCCGCGCGGAACTTGAACGACTCGTTATTTCGCCGTGGCCCAGGCGCGGTTTGGAATTGATGGTCCATACCGGGGTCGCAGATATCGTCTTGCCGGAACTGTCTGCTCTGGTGTCGACCGTTGATGAGCATCATCGTCACAAGGATGTTTACCAACATACGCTGACCGTTTTGGATCAAGCGATCGATTTGGAAACGGATGCTGATGGTCCTGTTCCCGGTCCGGATTTCATTTTGCGTTTCGCGGCACTCATGCACGACGTAGGCAAGCCGGCCACGCGTCGCTTTGAATCCAATGGCACGGTGTCATTCCACCACCATGAATTAGTGGGAGCGAAGCTCACGCGTAAGCGGATGAAAGCCCTGCGTTTTGATAAGGCAACGATTGATGCCGTTTCAGAGCTGGTTGCCCTGCACCTGCGTTTCCATGGCTACGGGGAAGCGAAATGGACGGATTCGGCCGTCCGCCGTTACGTCGCCGATGCGGGAGAGCTTCTTGAGCGCCTGCATCGCCTGACGCGCGCTGATTGCACAACGCGTAATAAGCGCAAGGCCGCCTATCTGTCTGCTGCCTATGACGACCTGGAAGAGCGTATTGCCGCTCTTCGTGCCCAAGAAGAACTCGACGCTATTCGCCCCGATCTCGATGGTGATCAGATCATGGAAATTCTTGGTCTGCGTCCTTCGAAGGCCGTGAAGATGGCCCGCGATTATCTTCTGGATCTTCGAATGGAACAGGGGCCTTTGGGCGAAGAAGCGGCGCGCGAAGCACTCCTTGCGTGGTGGGCATCGGATGAAGTTCGAGAGATCGCCGCGGAGTATCAAGCGCAGCAGGAACGCTGGGAAGCAAAGGCCGCCGAAAAGAAGGCGCGCAAGCGTCGTTCTGCCAGCGAAAACTAAGCCGATCCGGAGCTTGCTTTAGGCAATATGCATGCTTTCTGCGTAGGCTAGTCACGATCACCTATGCTGAAAGGCTGGTTTTTCGTGGCACCTTCTAACGCAAACGACGACCGCGGACGTCGACCTCTTCCCTCGCGGGCCGAGGCCACTCGACGTCGGCTCGCAGAGCAGGCCCGTCGCGATGGAGAGGGAACGATTCCTAAGACTTCCGCATCCTCGACACCCTCCGCACCCAAACGGACTTCCGCAGCTGCACGGGTCTCAGGCGGGGCCTCGGCGCGCACAGGAAGCAGCAGCGAGGGTCGACGCACAAGTAGTCAAGGCGCTAGCTCCTCGTCGGCGAGTAGTGCGCGTAAGCGTCCAACTCGCCCGCAAAGCGATCGCGAGGCCTCGGCAGCAGCAAGCCGCGCGCGCGCAAAGAAGGGCCCAGCTAAGGGCGCTAAGGCAAATAAGGGGAAGAAGAAGCGGAGCCTAGGCGCACGTATCGGCCGCGGAATCCTCTTTACTTTCCTTGGGGTGATCATCGCGGGGCTGGGAACCTTCTTGGTTGCCTATGCCGCGTTGACGGTTCCCCAGGCTGATCAGGTTGCGCTCGCGCAGACCACGACTGTCTACTACGCCGACGGCACCACCGAAATGGGCCGGATGTCGCAGGTCAATAGGAAGATCATTGATTCATCGACTCTTCCGGACTATGTTGCGCATGCCGTTGTTGCCTCGGAAGACCGGACTTTCTACACGAACTCGGGTGTTGATCTTAAAGGTATCGGACGCGCGCTAATCAACAATATTAGGGGCGGGGCACGCCAGGGTGCATCGACCCTGACCCAGCAATATGTTGAGCGCTACTACGTTGGGGAAACGACCGGCTATGTGGGTAAGGCCAAGGAAGCAATTCTTGCCCTCAAGATCAACCGAGAACAGTCCAAAGACCAGATCATCGGTAACTACCTCAACACTATTTACTTCGGGCGTGGAGCCTACGGAATTGAGGCCGCATCCCAGGCTTACTTCGGTCACGAGGCAAAAGATCTCACCCTTTCCGAGGCCGCAATGATTGCCGGAATCATTCCCGCTCCTTCCGCGTGGGACCCGGCAGTTGATGAAGAGAAAGCGCGCTCGCGGTGGACTCGTGTCATCAATCTGATGGTCGAAGACGGGTGGATTTCTCAGGCCGATGCGAATGCAGCTGAATTCCCAAAGACCATTGATCCCGATACTTTGGGCGGACCGACAATGGAAGGCCCGACCGGTTATCTTATGGAGCAGATCCGTACGGAACTCGCCCAAGAGGGTGGTTTCACGGCCGATCAGCTGGCAACCGGTGGATACCGAATCATTTCCACAATTGATAAGGAAAAGCAGGATCAGGCGGTTGAGGCTGCCGAGTACATGTACACGGTGCGTGGGTGGAATGAAGACTCCATGCACGTGGCTTTGACGTCACTCGATCCGGCTACCGGTGAAATCGTTGCCGAATACGGCGGCAAGGACTACCTCAAGCGCCAGCAAAATGGTGCGACGCAGGACATCATGGCTGCCGGTTCGACCTTTAAGCCCTTCGCCTTGATTGCTCACGCTGAACAGGGTGGGTCGATCTACGACACCTATGATGGTTCGTCGCCGAAGACCTTCAGTGGATTGGCACGTCCGGTGAGCAATGACTCGGGTGTGTCCTGGGGGCGACAGAACCTGGTGAATGCAACGAAGAATTCGATTAACACGGTTTTCGTTGGACTCAACCAGGAAGTTGGATCCGCGACGACCAAGCAGGTTGCTATTGAGCTGGGCATCCCCGAAGACACCAATGGCTTGGATGACTCCCTGCTCAATGTTCTGGGCTTCGCGGCTCCTCACAATATCGATCTGGCTCACGCTTATTCGACCATCGCTTCTGGCGGCCAGCGAACCACCCCGCACATCGTCCGCGAGGTGCAAAACTCTGATGGTTCGAAGGTCTTCCAGACCACCGTGAACCCGAAGCAGGTTTTCGATACGAAGACCATGTCAACGGTCCTTCCTGCGCTGCAGTCCGTGACGGCTTCGGGTGGTACAGCCGAGGCCGCTGCAGTTCTCAAGCAGGATAGCGGCGGAAAGACGGGTACCTCGGAAGAGCAGAAGACCGCACAGTTCGTTGGTTTTACCCCGAGCTTGGTCACTGCCGTGAGCATGTACCAGCTGGATGAGAATGGTAGCCCGGTATCACTGACAAATATTGGTGGTCTGGGCCAATTCCACGGCGGTGACTGGCCGGTAACCGTGTGGGTGCGCTACATGAAGGCGGCGACCGCAAACGATACGAAGCTTCATTTCGACTGGTATAAGCGTCAAACTGCTACTCCGGTGAATCCTGCTCCGGTTGCGACGACCACCCCCACTCCGACTGAGGAAACACCAACACCGACTCCCGAGGCGACCCAGGAAACTCCCGGCGCTGAGGTTCAGCCAACCGTTACTCCTTCTGCCCAAAACAACGGCGGAAATGGCGGCAACGGTGGCGGCTCTAACGGCGGGGGCTCATCGAATGGTGGCGGACGCCCCGGTGGCGGTGGCGGTCCGGAGTAAAGCCTATTCGGGTGTACAAAAGCCGGGGCATCCCGAAAGGGATTGCCCCGGCTTTTGTATAAGCCTTGTCAGACTGTCACTTCACGGCCAGAACGCGAACCTTAAGGTTTGCGCGAACATCGGCGTGGAGGTTGACCGTCACGGTGTGGTCACCGGTGGTCTTGATCGGGTCGGTGATGATCACGCGACGACGATCGATGGTCTGGTTCAGCTGTTCCTTCACTGCGTCAGCGATCTGAGCGGCAGAAACGGAACCGAAGAGGCGTCCGTGTGCACCGACCTTGCTGTTCACGGTCACAACCGCGGCCTGCAGGGCGTCGCGCACGAGGCGTGCATCGTCGACGGAAGCGATCTCACGACGGCGGCGAGCTGCTGCCATCTGATCGATCTGTGCCTGTGCACCCTTGGTCCACTTGGTGGCGAAGCCACGGGGAACCAGGTAGTTACGGGCGTATCCAGACTTGACCTCGACGACATCGCCTGCGGAACCGAGACGTTCCACATCGTGGGTGAGGATGAGCTTGGTAGTTGCCATTTTTCAGTCCTTCCCTTCGAATCAGCGGCCGGTAGAGGTGTAGGGCAGCAGAGCCATCTCTCGCGCATTCTTGATGGCGCGAGCAATGCGACGCTGCTCCTGGACGGAGACACCGGTGACGCGGCGAGCGCGGATCTTGCCACGGTCCGAGATGAACTTACGCAGCAGAGCGGTGTCCTTGTAGTCGATCGATTCGATCTTGGCCGACTTCAGCGGGTTGGCCTTCTTCTTAATGGGCTTATTGCGAAGTTGAGGCTTCGCCATGATGTTCTCCTTGATGATCTGAGCGAGTGAACGCTCCCAAGCATGTGTTCAGCGTGTGTCAGCGTGTTGCTGACGAAGCGCTATTTAGAAGGGCGGATCTTCGGCGAAAGAGGTCGCAGCACCGGAATCGGATGTGCGCCACGGATCGTCTTGAGAGCCGCCGGCGGGTGCGCCATAGCTGGCCTGGCCCTGTGAGTAACCACCTTGGTTTCCGTAGCCCTGCTGCTGTCCGTAGCCGCCACCCTGGGAGTATCCTCCCTGGGGTGCTCCGCCTTGCGAGGCCGGGCCGCCCGTGCGGGTGACCTGTGCCTTTGCGCGGCGCAGTGAGGGGCCGACCTCGTCGACTTGAAGTTCGACGACGGTACGACGTTCGCCCTCGCGGGTTTCGAAAGAGCGCTGCACGAGGCGACCGGTGACAATGACGCGCATTCCCTTACGCAGGGATTCGCCGACATTTTCAGCCATTTCGCGCCAAACAGAGCAGCGCATGAACAGGGTTTCCCCATCCTTCCATTCGCCGCTTTGACGGTCGAAGGAACGCGGGGTAGATGCCACCGTGAAGTCGGCGACGGGTGCTCCGCTCTGCGTCCAACGCAGTTCCGGATCATTGGTCAAATTGCCAATGATCGTAATGACGGTTTCTCCAGCCATTGGATCTCCTTGGTGGGCTGTATGAGGTGATTGCTCAGGCGAGCAAAGGTCAGTGGGCGTCCGGACGCAGGAGCTTCGTGCGCAGGATGGACTCGTTCAGAGTCATCAAGCGGTTGATTTCCAGCGCAATTTCGGGGGTGGTCGTCATGTTGATGACGACGTAGATGCCCTCGGAACGCTTGAGAATGTCGTAGGCAAGACGACGCTTGCCCCAGATGTCGACCTTTTCGACGGAGCCGCCGTTAGCGGTGACCTGCTCGAGGTACTTCTCCATCTGCGGGGCGACGGTGCGCTCGTCGATCGAAGGATCGAGGATCACCATCAGTTCGTATTCACGCACGTTGATACCCACCTCCTGTGGTCTTCGCGGTCACGGTATTTCCGTGACAGGAGGGTCATGCGTTGCAATTACCGGAGTTTCACCGGCTTTTGCACACGGACACATGGGTGTCCGTGGGACTCATTTCTCACCCGGGTGGGTAGAAACAGTCCAGCGTCAAAGTCTAGCGTTTTTTCAGTTTTCTGTCACTACCTGTCACCCAGTTCAGAGCGTGATTTATTCGGCGCTTTGGACACCGGCCTCGTGGCGAGGAATCAGCGCATGTTTGGGCGAAAACCAAGTGATCCACGAATTGGTCAGCGCACGCGTGAGCATGTACAAACCGGTGACCAAACCGATGAGGACAGCAACTGCCTCAGTTTCTGTAAGAGTGGGGCGCGCAACTGAGAATAGCCAGAGTGCGGGGAGCAGGATCGCCAGGTTGAGGAATGCAGCCTTTGCCAGGGATGCCCCGCGTCCGGCTCCGATCAGGACGCCATCTAGCAGGAAGGCGTGAGATTGAGCGGGGAAGAAGACTGCGTTGACGATCACTGCGGGGATTGCCATGTTTCGCACCACGGCCTCGGAAACGAAGAAGGAAGGGATCCAGGGGGACAGGGCCGCGGTCAGGGCACCGATGATGATCCCCGCAAAAATTCCCCACCACGAGAGGGTGCGAAGAAGTGTGCGCAGCTGGGAGCGATCGCCCGAACCGATTGCGAAGCCGACCAGGGTTTGCGAGGCGATCGCAAGGGAATCGAGAAGGAAAAGGGGGATTTGCCAGGCGGACATGACTACTTGGTAGGCAGCCAGGCCATTCACGCTAATTGCCGTCGCGCTCCAGATCGAGGTGAGGAAGGCCAGACGAATTGCGATCGAACGTGCCAAGAGGGGGCCTCCGACACGGGCGGATTGGTGGATTCCCCTGATCGAGGGCCGCAAGGAGACTCCCAAGGTGCGCGCCGGTCGGGCAAGGATGATGGCCAAGCTGATCGCCATGATTGTTGAGACGATCGAGGTTCCAATACCGCTACCGACAATCCCCAGGTTGATCCCGTAAATGAGGAAGGCGTTGAGGCCGACGTTCAGTGCCGCACCCGCTCCAGCCGCGATGAGAGGAGTGGTGGTGTCCTTCATTCCGCGCAGGACACCCGTGGCCGCCATGGTGATGAGCGAGGCCGCAAGTCCGGGTAGGGATGCGTAGAGGAAGGATTGGGCGTAGGGCATGATTTCGGGTGCTGCGCCCAATGCGTGAAGCAGTGGAATTCCGCAGATTGCCAAGAGGAGAGCTAAGGAAACGCCGATGATGGCTGCGAGCCACATGGCATGTACTCCCAGTTCGCGTGCCCTGCGTTCGTTTCCGGCTCCCATTGCTTGGGCAGTTTCGGCAGTGGTTGAGTAGGCCAGGAAGATCGACATTCCGTAGACGGTGTTGACGATGATCATGGCCAGGGACATGCCGGCGATTTTCTCTGCACCCAAGTGTCCGACCATCGCGGAGTCAATGGTGAGGAAGAGCGGTTGGGCGATTGTTGCGCCCAGGGTTGGGATGGCGAGCGCCAGGATTTGTCTGGTGAGGCTTGTTTTTTTCGTCACCACGGGGGCGCTGTCACCTGTCTTTTCTGAAGGAATGCTGGGAATGGGATCGGATGCTTCGGTAAGTGTGTGCCTATCCACTGAAGTGGATTCATCTGTGGATAGAGCCTGTTCAGAGTGCTCATTTGCAGTTGGTGTCGGTTCATTGTGGATAGAAATATCTGACGCGCGTAAACCTTCAATCTCCGCTTGAGGCTTATGTTTGCGCTGGTCATCGTTATCCACTGATTCTCGCTCCACTTTTTATCCACAGTCTGTGTACACATCTGTGGAAAGATCTTACTCGGAAAATGGCGTGATTCTAGGGAAACTCGAAACTGAGGATAGCCTGAGAGAGGGCTTGGGAAATGCCTGTTATCCACACCTTTCCACAGGACATGTGGATGACACGCGGCCAAATCCACAAGATATCCACATGTCATCCACATTCGTGTTGAACTTGAGGGTGGCACGCTTCCTCACTTGGCAGTACTCTCGCGTGTACGCGCTTTGCGTCGGTAGCTCGAATCGACGCGGCATGCCAATCCCGTCCACATACGCACATTCGCCTAGGAGAGCCCTTAATGGCATCGGAAGATTTTGATCGCACCCCACCTCAGGACATCGACGCTGAGATGTCCGTTTTGGGGTCCATGATGCTCTCCAAGGAAGCTATTGCCGATGTCACCGAAGAAATTCGAGGGACGGATTACTACAAGCCCGCTCACGAAATCATCCACAACACGATCATTGATCTGATGGGGCGCGGAGAACCCGCAGATGCCGTGACGGTGGTAGGCGAACTCCAAAGGCAGGGCGACCTGTCCAGGGTGGGCGGGGCCTCGTATATCCATTCGATTATTGCTGCAGTTCCTACCGCGGCGAACGCCGGCTACTACGCGCGAATTGTTAAGGAGCGCGCGATCTTGCGTCGACTGGTGACTGCGGGAACGCGAGTTGTTCAGCTGGGTTACGCAGATGCCGGTGGTGACGTCGATGAGATCGTTGACCAGGCGCAGGCTGAGATCTTCGCAGTTGCCGAACGTCAGTCGCAAACTGACTACGTGTCGATGGCAGAGATGTCAGAGAACATTCTGGGCGAACTGGAGCAGATTGAACTCAATCAGGGCAAGCTCGCTGGCGTGCCCACGGGATTCGTTGACCTTGATCGAATAACCGGTGGCCTGCGAGGTGGGCAGATGATCATTGTCGCGGCCCGTCCCGCAATGGGTAAGTCGACTTTGGCTCTGGACTTTTGCCGTTCGGCCTCGATCAAACATGGAGTTACCTCGGTCATTTTCTCGTTGGAAATGTCGCAAAACGATATTGCGATGCGCATGCTTTCCGCTGAGTCTTCAGTGTTTATGAGCAAGATGATGAAGGGCGAAATGACCGAGCGTGACTGGCGAAAGGTCTCTGAAACAACCGGCAAGATTTCCGAGGCTCCGGTTTATGTTGATGATTCGGCGAACGTCACCATGACGGAAATTCGTTCAAAGTGTCACCGCCTCAAGCAACAGCACAATCTGGGCCTCGTTGTTGTCGACTACCTGCAGCTGATGACAACGGGTAAGCAGGTTGAATCTCGACAGCAGGAAGTTTCAGTTCTGTCGCGAAACCTCAAGCTTCTTGCGAAGGACCTCGATATTCCAGTCGTTGCTGTCGCCCAGCTGAACCGTGGTCCCGAAGCGCGAACCGACAAGAAACCGATGATGAGTGACCTGCGTGAATCCGGTTCGCTAGAACAGGACGCGGATATCATCATGCTCTTGCATCGTCCCGAATACTACAATTCTGAAGATCGTCCGGGTGAAGCCGATATTATTTTGGCCAAGCATCGTAATGGTGAAACGGGAACTATTCGTGTGCTTTTCCAGGGGCACATGGCTCGCTTCGCGAACTTTACTTCGCGCGAAGAACCTGTGTAGTTTGAAGAGTCAGGAGGGATATGTACGACTTAAATGCTTTCACACCTGCACAAGCGGCTGATCCCTCTTTACCTGCCGAACTGATCGCCCAACTTGCTGCCGCACGCCCTGATTTGCATGCCGTGCTCTTGGAAAACCCTAGTATGTACCCGCAGTTGCGCCAGTGGATTATTGATACGAATGCTCAGCGCGAACCTCAGTTCGTCTACGGTTCGGGAGTAGCCGCGGCAAATGGAGAATTTCCCTCCCAGCCTCAGGCTGACTACTTCCCAGTCCCCGGAACTGACCGTGCACCGCAGGCTCAGTTCTCGCAGCACAGTGAGGCACCGGTCGCAGGACAGTACGCCTCGGCGCAGGTTCAGGCGCCGGCCTCGGCAGTGGGGGAAGCGGTGGACTGGAGCTGGGCACAACCGCGCCAAAGTGGGCCACTTCAAGACCTCGAGGCCTTTGCGAATGGAAAGCGCGTGCGCGAACCCGGGCAGGGAAGGGGCGGGTCCGCTCTTGTGTGGGGAATTGGGGCCTTTATAGCGCTCTGCGCGGGTGTGATCGCTATTGTTTGGAGCGGCGTACTTTAAGCAGACCATCCATGCTGAGCAGAGCCAGTGCAACCCAGACAATGCCAGTTGCAATCCAGCGCGTGGGCTCCATGTGCTCGTGGAAGATGCACACGCCGATGATCAGCTGAATGCTGGGCGAGATGTACTGCAAGAACCCCAAAAGCCCAAGAGGTAGGCCCTGCGAGGCTTTGGCGAAAGTAAGCAGAGGGATGACGGTGAGGATCCCCGAACCAATCAGAAGAGCCAGGTGAAGCTGCCACGACATCGCTCCGTCTCCCGAGCGAGCAAGCGTATGGAAAGAAGTCGCTTGGTGTGCAGCAAGGTAGATGTAGTAACCCAGAAGAATTGGGATGACCACGGCGGTTTCGATCGTCATTCCATCAAGGGGGCGGACCTTGAGTGCGACCTGTTTCTTGACAAGGGAATACAGGCCAAATGATGCGGGTAAGGCCAGCGAGATCCACGGCAGGCGCCCAAGGCCGACAATAATGACCGCAACAGCGATCACACCCAAAACTAATGCGACCCCCTGAAGGCGCGAAATCTTCTCGCGCAGGACGATCATGCCTAGGGCAACGGTCAGCAGGGGGTTGATGTAATAGCCAAGTGCGGCGTCGGTCGTGTGTCCAATGAGTACCGCGTATATATAGGTCGTCCAGTTGATGACGACAAGGAATCCCGCTGCGACCAGAGGCCATGCGATCGAGGGATCGTGGAGAATTCGCCACACTCGCGGCAGTGAGCGGGTCAAGGCCAAGGTGATGAAGCACGCAAGGAAGGCCCACAGTGCGCGGTGGACGATGATCTCTAGGGAACCTGCGGGATCAAGCAGGTGGAAATAGAGCGGGAAGAAACCCCATAAGACATGGGTACCAATACCTAGTGCAAGGTACTTACCGAAGTGCTCGTGTCGTGTGGGATGTTCGCTGGCCATAAATGCAGGGTATCGGTTTGGGTGTAGTGGTGCCCGGTGGCGCGTGCGATTTTCGGGTGGGCTACCCTGATGACATGTTCATACGCCCTGCCACTTCCGAGGATCTGGATTTCATCGAGTCTGCTTTTGATCATGCTCGGGAATTCATGCGGGCGAATGGTAACCCGACGCAGTGGCCCAGCGATTACCCCAACCGCAGTGATGCGCTCAACGACATTGAAAGAGGCGCATGCTTCCTTGTTTGTGATGAACAGGGGCCTTTGGCGGTGTTTAGTTTCGCTCGCGGGCCGGAAGAGGAGTATTCCCAGATTGATGGGGCCTGGCACTTCGATGATGAGTATGGCGTGATCCATCGCCTTGCCAGCGTCCGAGGCCGCGGGGTCACTCGCGCGGTCATGGACTTTTGCGTGGGACAAGTTCCGTATTTACGCTGCGATACGCACCTTGATAATGGACCGATGCGCCGAGCCTTGGAGGCTTATGGCTTTGAGCCGTGCGGGATGATTGCGGTACGAGGCCAGTGTCCGCGAATTGCCTACGATGGGTTGTTTTCTCAAATATCGAAATAGTGTCGAGTAAATACTTGCTGAATCAGCTTTCTTCGTTAGGCTGGAGCTGACCTCAACGACGGCGAGGAGGTGTGACGATGGTGTCTTGGTCAGAGGTTCAGAAGTGGAATGCTGGAGTTTTCACGAGTCTTGCAAAGCAGGTGGGAGACTCTGCAAGAGATTGCAAGTCTGGTCTGAGTGATTTCACACGTGTTCTCGGCGGTTTCGATCTCGAGGGTGCTACCGCCAGTGCGGCTCGTGATCAGGGGCACTTTCGGATCGAGGCGGCCCGCCGTCAGGTGGAAGACCTTCGTGCTTTACAGGAGATTTTCTTGTGGGCCGAGCACGAAATTAATGACATAGTTGCGGATGTTGCGAGTATTCATGAGATTGAGCGGACAACGAATATTACGATTTCTGCGTCAGGTGCGGTAGCCCCGCGCGATCCGATGGTGTTTTATGGCCGAAATAATCCGTTTGTAGACGATGAACCGGCATTGCAGTTCGCTTCCACCCGGATCGCAAGCCTTCTTTCACGCGCTGAGGCCTTTATTAGTGAGCTGGAAGCTCGCTTTTCGCGAGTGAACAGCGGCGAGGCTGGTGCAGAACATGCATATCAGACTTCGGATAACGAAGAAGCTCAACTTCCTCCGCCTGGTTCGAAACCCAGGCAGATTGCTGCGTGGTGGGGCTCGCTCAGTGATCAGCAAAAGAAAAAACTAATTGAGAAGTATCCCGAAATTATTGGAAATCTGGATGGAGTAGACATTGCGACACGTCACGAGGTGAACAGTAATCTTGTTGACGGAATGCTGGCGGAAGCTCGAGATAGAGAGCGTCAAACCCATGACGACCTTGTGTACCGGGGAATGAATTCACATTTGTATGCAAATCGCTATTCGAAGGCACTTGACGATGTAGAAGATCTCGAAGTGCTTCAGCAGTTCCTTCATGACAATCCCGAGAAAAAGTTGTTGGTATGTGATCGCAGTGGTGAGCGGCTCAAGGTTGCTATTGGTATTGGCAATTTTGATGAAGCTCAGCATATTGGCGTATATGTCCCGGGAAAGGGGACGACGGTTAGGGGTAGTTTGCTGGATTGCGTCACGAAATCGGAAGGATTAATTACGGCTGCACAGGGACTGCGGAAATCGAGTTATGCAACAGTAGCTTGGCTGGGATATGACGCACCTTTGAGCATCCCGAATGTGGCAAACACGCATCGTGCGAATGCTGGTGCAGATAGACTTGTAAATTTCCTTGAAGGCCTTCGGGTGATACCCAGGAATAGTCAGGAAAAATTACATCTAACTCTTCTCGGTCATTCTTATGGCTCAACAACGTCGGGGATTGCAGCATCGCATGTTTCGCCAAATGTGGTTGATGATCTCGTGCTGTTTGGCTCCCCTGGTTCGGGGGTTCAACTTGGTGCTGAATACCGTGTCCCGGAAGGGCATCGATGGGTCAGTGCTGTCCCCTATCCTGGAGATATAGTTCAGGGGATAGGTACGGATATAAACTTTGGCCGAAATCCAACCGAAATGCCAGCATTTAGGCACATTAGCGGTGACGCAACAGAGGGGGAAACCTACCACACAATTCCGCGAGGTCCCTTTGGAAACCATTCGACGTATCTAGAGGATGGTACTGAGACGCAGAAGGACATGGCGAGAATTTTGGCTGGCTTGGAGCCAAGCTCATGAAGTTTTTTTGGCGTGTGGTTGTGGTGCTTGTGTGCGCTGTTGTGGGTTTTTTTGTGTTTTCGTTTTATGCGTTGTTGCATGATGATGGTTTGCCGTCGATGGATGGGCGTCTTCCTTTGGAGAAGCGTGTGTCGATTGAGGCGTTTCAGCGTGATGTGGAGCCGCATATTCTCTCTGCTCGGCAGGCACTGTTTGAAGATACCGGTGGAGTACGCCCCTATTCGGAGGGCAGTAGGATAAGTACGGCTGTGGGTGAGTCGTGGACTTTGTATAGCCAGAACACCGATGGGGCTGAAGTGTCTGTGGACGCAGTCTACGAGGTCATGCGTGATTATGTGGAACCTTATGGTTATGTTCTTGCTTTGGATAAGACTTACAAAGACGGTTCACGCAGCTTGGTATGGCGCGACTATGACAATGGCGGAACAGTCGATGTGAATATCAATGGGGATTGGACGAGTTTTGCTTATGAGAGTGGTGCTCGTCCTTCTGATGGTTCTGTGCCTGATCCGCGGGTGTTGATTCCTAATGATTCTCGGGATGTTGCCGGATATGTGAGTCCTAGTCTTCCCAGTATTTGGGATTTTGATAGGGACGCGCCTAGATTTCCAGAGACTGAGGGCAGTAAGTCGTTGGGTGATCGTCAGTCGATTGAGGTATTTCAGCGTGAGGTTGAGCCGGGGATTTTGAGTTTCAGAGACGAAGTTGTTGGTGATTCACCGTATTACGTGGCTCTTTGGCCTAGTGAGATGGATGCGGATGAGGAGGATGTTCGTTTTAAGCGGTATCGGCTTAAGAGCCAGCGTGTTCAGTGTGGTCCGCGTGATGTGGAGCGGGTTATTGAGTGGGGGAATGCTCGTTTGAATCCGCTGGGTTTTGTGTTGGTGTATGACTATGCCAGTCCGGTACCTGGGGTTGGCCACTATCTTGCGTGGAAGGATGAGAAAAATGGGGGGATTGTGACGGTTATTCTTCGCCAGGAGAATACGGAGTTTAGCTACAAGATTGGGGCTCGTCCTTCTGATGGTTCTGTTCCTGACCCAACGGTGTTGATTCCCAACGACCACCGCGACCTACCAGACCCCCTCGCGTAGCCGCGGCCTCGGCTATTCCCTAATACCGACGTGGATGGTGGGAATGTAGACCGGTATGGCCAGTGACGCAAGAAGCTCCTCAAGGCTACTGCGTAAAACCCCTAGATCTGCATACTGCATACCCTGATGCGCCTCACCCGGAAGACGAGAGGGAAGATAGCGCAAAACCTCGTACTGATCACCTTCATAGTCCGTATACAATCCGGTTTCGACGAAGCCGTTGCGCTGATAGAAGGCCAGTCGCCTTTCACGCTGATGGAAATTAGAGGCATCGGTAGTCATTGGCTCGATTTCCAAAGCAATGGCAAAACCGGGGAAACGCTCCTTCAACTGGTCAAGAATTCGCGTTCCATATCCCCGTGAGCGAACCGCGGGATTCGTTGTTAAGAACAGGACAAAAAGCAAATCATCTGAGTGAATAGTGAAAGTCACTCCGCAAAAGCCCGAGGGTTCTTCCGGATCAAAATACGCCGTGAAATCAATAGAACGGCGCAGTGCAAGCGCATTCATCACCCATTCAGGAATGAGTTCGGCGGGTGGAAAGGCCTCGGTAAGGAGGCGACGAACCTGCGGATAGAAGTGGGAATGACGGCGGACGGGCAAAGTGATAAGAGGTGACTCGCTTGAACTCACCCTTCCATACTAAATTTCACCCACATTGGCTGCCTCATGACAATTGTCATGTGAAACTTCGTAAAAACGACACTGTTGTCGTTGTCCCTCACAGGTTTGACTTAAAGCATGAATACGGACACTCAAACCACAACCCCAGTGATCCTTGCGAAAGACCTGGTGAAGACCTACGGGAATGTGCACGCGCTCAAGGGCATGAACCTGCGCGTTGATTCCGGTGAAATCGTTGCTTTCCTTGGCCGAAATGGCGCAGGAAAAAGCACAACAATTGACATCATTCTTGGCCTTCAACAGGCAGATAGCGGAAGCGTTGAAGTTTTCGGCATGAGCGCCAAAGAAGCAATCCGCCGCGGATTGATCGGTGTCGTTCTTCAATCGGGTTCGCTTCCTGGGGACTATAGCGTCGCAGAAATCCTCAAACTCTTCTCGCGCGTCTACAAGCGCACCCAGTCTATTGACCCCCTTGTCGAAGAAACCCACCTTCGCCACCTTCTTGGCCGCAAAATACGCAAGCTCTCCGGTGGTGAGCAGCAACGCGTTCGCCTAGCAATGGCGCTAATTCCTGACCCAGAACTCATCATTCTCGACGAACCGACCGCCGGAATGGACGTCACCATGCGCAAGGAGTTCTGGGATCTCATGAGCACGCAGGCCTCGAAAGGTAAGACGATCCTTTTCGCCACTCACTACCTGGCCGAGGCGCAGGACTACGCTCAGCGTACGGTCATCGTCAATGCGGGCCGCGTGAGCGCCGACGCCCCCACCGAAGAAATCCGCCGAGCGCACTCGTCAACGCGCCTGGCCTTCTCTATCCCTGCTTCCTCTCTTGAGGGAGTGCGTGCAGGACTGACCGCGCGTGCGGCTGAGCTTGGGACCGTGTGGGAGCTTTCCGATATTGCCGAGGTCGATTCCCCCGATTCCGCCTCTGCTTCCTTAGGCGATGGGGACTTGGCTGCCGATCACTGGCTACGCGTGGAGTTCCACACGACCTTCTCTGACGAGGCCGCTCGGCACATCGTCGCCATTCCCCAGGCATGCGAATTCGAGGTTGTTTTCTCGAGCCTCGAGGATGTTTTCACCGAGCTCACGCAGTAGAACGCGGGACGTGAAGTTCTGCCTTTCACTTTGGCCACCTCGCACCTCTTCTCTAAGGATTCACAATGACGACTCACACTCACGCAGCAACAAACCCCTGGATCAGCCGCCGGGCACTGAGCTCCTGGCAGGGATTTGGGCTTCTCACCTGGAAGTCATTCCTGAAGCTAGTTCTCAATCCCGCTATGTTCGCCTTCGCGCTGATCCTTCCGATCTTCATGTACATGATGTTTGGAGCAGGACAGGAGTACTCGAAAGAGTGGGCGATCAATGCAAATATTGGCGCAACGGTCTTGGTGTCAATGACCCTGTACGGCGTAATGATCGCTGCCGCATCGGCTGCAACCGTTGTTGCCCTTGAGCGGACCTCTGGAATCTCCAGGCTCTTTGCGCTGTCCCCCGTGGGTTCGGGTGCCTTCATCTTTTCCCGCTTGATCGCAGCGATTTCCATGAGTGCGCTGGTTATTGTCATTACCTATACCTTCGGATATGCGACCGGAGCACGAATGAGACCCGAGGCCTGGGTTGAAAGTGGGCTCATCACCTTGGCTGCGTCGGTGATTTCCGCGGCCCTTGGTCTGGCGCTGGCCTTCCTCATGCGCTCAGATACCGCCTTTGCGGTCATTAATGGTGTCGTTGTCCTGGGTGCTTTCCTTGCGGGAATGTTCATTCCGATCAATTCCATGGGGTCGATTTTTAAGACGCTCGCGCCCTATAGCCCCTTCTATGGACTCTTCAACCTCTCGCAGCTGCCCCTCTACGGTTTCGATAATTTCGAATGGAAGTGGGTGATTTCCACGGTCGCGTGGCTTATTCCCATGGCACTGCTTGCGATCTGGGCACAGCGCAGGGACACTGATCGCTAAGAAGTCCGCCGCAACCGGGCACACACTTACAGTACTTTCAAGGCAACTACTGGGGAAGGACAGGAATGAGCACCAACACTCAAGGGACCGGTGCCTCGTGGTCACAGCGTCACCCGCGTTTGTCCGCGGTGTTGTGGGCGCTGCCCTACCTGGCGTTCTTGGCCTTTCCCTTGGGGATGATTCCTAGCGTTGAATCCCCCGGGATGATCGCGCTGATCCTCACTCTGACCTTTGGGGTTGCCGCTGCTGATATCGCAATTTACATCGTCAATCCGACCCCTGAATGGGGAGCGCGCATCACCAAGAAAATGTGGATCTCGCACGGGATCCTGCTGGCTCTGGTGATTGCACTGGGACTCATCCTGGTTGTCGCCGGCGCATCGCGAGTAACCTCGGCCCTTTTCATCACCTACTCGATTGCAGGCTGGAACCTTCAGGCCCCCAGGAAATACGTGGTTCCCGGCCTCGTGGCACTTGTCGGCTGGGAAGTTATTGCCATCTTGTTGCCCATTGGCAGTATCGATACGCTGGCCTTGAGCTACGCGATCATCGCGTTGCTAATGGTTTTGGGATTAACCCTGGCCGTGCGCCGCAGTTTCGATAATCACCACTCGGAGCAACAACGCCAACGCCAAGCAATCAGCCTGGTTCGCGAGCGCGAACGCCTGCGTTTTGCCGGGGATCTTCACGATATTCTTGGACACTCGCTGACGGTCATCACCATGAAGAATGAGCTCGCACAGCGCTTGCTTTCCGTGGGAAAGATTGCCGAGGCCAGTGAGCAAATTGCGCAGACCCTGGAGTTATCCCGCCAAGCAAAAGAAGATTTGCGTGGGATTATCGCCGCTTCACGAAGCTTATCCGCCGAGGAAGAGGTCGAGTCGGCCCGTGAACTGTGCGAGCAAGTGGGGATTGAATTTATCGCTGACATTCAAGGCGAAATCCCACCCGGCCCCAGGGCAACTTTGGCTGCACATGTCATCCGAGAGGGGACTGCCAACGCGATTACCCACGCTCGTCCCTCCACAATCAGTGTCCGCCTGACCCCTGATGAGGTTCTGGTGGAAGACGACGGGTATTCACGCAGCTATTCGGAGGCCTCGGCAGGGGGAGGAGCCGGATTGGAAGGACTGCGTCAGCGTGCGGCCTCGGAAGGGGAGATGACGTGGGGGAGCCAGGGGAATACGTGGGCACTGCGCCTGACTTTCCGCGGGGAGTCCGCCTAAGCGGAAGATAGAATTGGCTGGTCAAGTACTGGCGCGTAAAAGGAATGCCAATGATTCACGTGATTGTGGCCGATGATCAGGCCTTGATTCGTGGTGCCTTGAGCGCGCTCATTGACTTGGAAGACGATATGCACGTCGTCGCTCAGGTCGCTCATGGTCGCGAGGCCATCGCCGCGGTCGAGGCCTATACCGCTGAGAATTCCCGTGGTGAAGAAGCTGTGAAAGCTGCGTCGACACTGGTCGTCATTATGGACGTTGAAATGCCCGTGATGGATGGAATCAGTGCAGCCGCGGCCTTGAAAGAGCGCGGGGCGAATGCGCGAGTCCTCATGGTGACGACCTTCGGACGTCCCGGGTACGTCCAGCGCGCATTGGATGCGGGAGCCGTTGGATTCATTGTTAAAGACGCGCCGGCCGAGCAGCTCCTAGAAGCAATTCGACGTACTTCCCAAGGACTGCGCACGGTCGATCCCGCGCTCGCGGTCGATGCGCTCACCAAAGGTCAAAGCCCGCTCAGCGCGCGCGAAGTTGAAGTTCTGCGCGCTTTTGAAAGCGGGGGGACCGTGGAGGATGTCGCCTCGGAGCTCATGTTGTCAGCGGGGACGGTGCGCAACTACGTGAGCTCAGCGATGGATAAGACCCACGCGCGAACGAGAGCTGAAGCACTCAAGGTAGCAACAGAAAACGGGTGGTTGTAAACTGGGATTCCATGGTGAACAGCTATGGACGTCGTCAAGAGACGCAGGAAAACGTTACTCGCCACATCTTTGTCACCGGAGGTGTGGTTTCTTCATTAGGTAAGGGTTTGACCGCTTCTTCGCTGGGGCGTCTGCTGCGTTCGCGCGGTTTGAGCGTTGCCATGCAAAAGCTTGACCCCTACATCAACGTCGATCCCGGGACGATGAACCCCTTCCAACACGGTGAGGTTTTCGTCACTGAAGATGGCGCAGAAACCGACCTCGATATCGGCCACTACGAGCGCTTCTTGGACGTGAACCTCTCCGGCGCGGCGAACGCGACGACCGGCCAGGTGTACTCCACCGTTATTGCAAAGGAACGCCGCGGCGAGTACCTGGGTGATACCGTCCAGGTCATCCCTCACATCACCGATGAAATCAAGCGCGTTATGCGCGCCCAGGCTGTGCCCGATGCTCAGGGCAATGCCCCCGATGTCATCATCACGGAAATTGGCGGAACCGTCGGTGATATCGAGTCCCAGCCCTTCTTGGAGGCCGCGCGTCAGGTGCGCGCTGACCTGGGCCGAGACAATGTTGCCTTTGTGCACGTCGCACTGATCCCCTTCCTTCCCGCTGCTGGTGAACTCAAGACCAAGCCGACCCAGCACTCTGTGGCCGCGCTGCGTTCCATCGGTATTCAGCCCGATGCGCTGGTGCTGCGTACGGATCGCCCGCTGCCCGAGGGGATTAAGGGCAAGGTTGCGCTCATGTGCGATGTCGACCGGGATGCTGTCATCGAATGTAAGGATGCGGCCTCGATCTATGAGGTTCCCCCGACACTGCATCGCGAAGGCTTGGATGCCTTCCTTGTTCAGCGTCTGGGCCTGACTTTCCGCGACGTGGACTGGAGTGAGTGGAACGAGCTGCTTGAGCGCGTTGAATCGCCGAAGTACCGCGTTGAGGTTGCGTTGGTTGGTAAGTACATTGACCTGCACGACGCTTACCTTTCTGTTTCCGAGGCCGTGAAGCACGGTGGTTTTGCAAATAACGCTCGCGTTGACCTGCGTTGGGTTGCCTCCGACACCTGTGAAACCCCCGAGGGTGCGCAAAAGGCTCTGGGTGGCGTTGATGCGATCATCGTCCCCGGTGGTTTTGGTATCCGAGGCATCGAAGGCAAGTTGGGTGCGCTGCGTTGGGCACGCGAGCACAAGATCCCGACCTTGGGATTGTGCTTGGGCTTGCAGTGCATGGTGATCGAGGCCGCGCGTGACCTGCTGGGCCTGGCTGGAGCTTCGTCCACGGAAATGGACCCTGAGACGCCGGATCCGGTTGTTCACACCATGGATTCGCAGGTTGACATTGTTGAGGGTGATGGCGATTTGGGCGGAACCATGCGACTGGGTGCGTACCCCGCGGTCCTTCAGGAAGGTTCTATTGTTGCCGAGGCCTATGGGAAGACCCAGGTTTCGGAGCGCCATCGTCACCGTTTCGAGGTGAACAACGACTACCGCGATCAGCTGGAATCGGTTGGCCTGCACATCTCGGGTACATCACCCGATGGGAACTTGGTCGAGTTTGTTGAGCTGGATCGTTCCCTGCACCCCTACTACGTGGCAACTCAGGCGCACCCCGAGTTCAAGTCGCGTCCGACGAAGGCTCACCCGCTATTCGCGGGTCTGGTTCGCGCCGCACTCGCGCGTCACGCAGAGAACTACGCTGCACGCGGCGGGCGTAAGTAAGGACTGTTGAGGTTTGGGGTCGGTGAAATAACCGGCTCTATCACGCCGATCTCACGGGGTCTTGAGCTGTTATGACTCAGGGCCCCGTGGGCTTTTTCGGGGCCTACAAAGGAAAAACTGAAGGCCAAACACGGCTTCGCGCTACGACCGATCGGCTCCAATAACCGTATTTCCGGGCACGAAGATTGGATCAAGTAGGGTCAGTCCATGCACGGGGCGGTGGATCTTGGCCTCGAAATCTGACGATGTCGTCGACTCATGTCCCTCAGTATCTGCGTCCGCTTCCTTTCGAGGTTCCCCGTCGATTTGGGCAACCAGCATCTCAACCGCTCGCCTCAAAAGCTCATCCGGCCGGGTATCAAAATGGTCGACATCGAAAAGACAGTGGGCTCGCTCTGCATGCCATCCGCTGGCAACCAGTGAGACATCGCGTCCTGGTCTAATTCCCAGATCCATCAGCGCATTGCACCAGTCATCAGCGGAAATCGTCGGTCCAAGAATGTAGGAATCAACCCGTCCCTCGCCGGCAATTTGGCCGACCAAGTGGCGAATTGCCTGAATCCCAGTTCCGCAGGTGCGTGAGAGCAGAGGAATCCCAAGCTCACCAGCAGTATCCACAACCGCTTGCTTAAACTGTGCGACGAAATTCAAGGACTGCACATCTGTGCTGGCCGAGTGTACGAAGGCAACATTGCGTGCCCCCGCATCACGAATGCGGTGCACGGCCTGGGTGCCGGCCTCGTAATAGTCCACGTCAATGGACTGGATCGGCGACTTAAAGGGCCCGGGCCCGGGAGTGCCAATGAAAACCGTGGGGATCTTGCCCTCGGCCACGACCTCCAAGCGGGGATCATTGAAGCGGACTTCCATGATAAACAGGCCATCGCACAGCGCGGTCGTCATGACGCGGCGTAGCCCAGCCGCACCCTCGTTCGCGGTGATCAAAAGCAGATCAAAATCATGTTCACGCAAGAGCTGTGCCAGTGAGATCAGCATGTAGTGCTGGTCCGCCCCATCCGCACCCTCGTGGTAGGGGATGACAACTCCAAGCACGCGCGACTTGCGTGAGCGCAGCGAACGAGCACCCGCATGAGGCTGGTAGCCCAGTTCTTTCATTGCAATTTGGACACGTTTTTCCGTCTCCGGAGACACCGTCCGTCTGCCGCTCATGACGTAGGAGACCGTGGTTTGTGAGACTCCCGCCAGTTTTGCGACATCTCTACTGGTTGGCTGTCGTGCCATCAGTTCCTCCTGCTCTCTTGACAGGAACGCTTTTACTACTTATCTTGAGTTTCACATCACACGCGAGCAGCGATGCTCGCAAAAAATTTTTACATAACGAATACGTATGCGTAATGGATATTACCAGAAAATCTCCTGCATAGAAGCATGGAGCGAATACGTATTCGTACTCTTCGCTAAGGAGTCGTAGGTGTACACGAAAAAGGAGTACCCGGGCGCAGTCGAACTCTCCTATGCGCACGAGTTCATCCGCATTGAGGCCTGGGGTCGCAATGCACTTCGCGTGCGTATAGGCCCCAATGCGAACTTCCCCCAGGGACTGGGCGCGCTCGAGGCCGCACCCCTTAGTGGCCTCGGCGCGACCTCTGGAGCATCCGCGGACCCGCTCACCCAGGCTTCGATGCTGGCAGAGCCTGCCGGGAGTAGCGAACCCTGCTCTGTCACCGAAATCCCCGGCTACGATCGCCCCGAAGAAGTCTTCACCAACGGGCGCATCAGCGTCGTCGCCAACCTTGATGGTGGGACGGGAATTTCCCGATTCCTCCTGGATTTCCACAAGGATGGCGGATCCATCCTGCGCGAAGCCCCTGAGCACTTCTGGTGGCCAGGAGCCCACGGAATCTACCCGGGTTTCGGAGGACACGAAGTGCACCAATGCTTTGCCTCGGACCCCGCCGAGCGCTTCTTCGGAATGGGCCAGCATTCCTACAATTTCCTTGACCACAAGGGCGTCGTCTCTGATCTGATTCAACGAAACGGTGAAGTCTCCATCCCCTTCGTCCTCTCAGACAGGGGCTACGGATTCCTGTGGAACAACCCCAGTGTTGGCCGCGTGGAATTTGCCAAAGAAGCCACCCGCTGGGTCGCGCAGGCAAGCGAATGGATCGACTACTGGGTGTGCGTAGGAGACACTCCCAAGGAAATCCTCCAGTCCTATGCCGACGCTGTGGGCCACGCACCCCGAATTCCTCAGTGGGCACTGGGCTTGTGGCAATCCAAACTGCGCTACACCAGCCAAAACGAACTTATGGAAGTTGCCCGCGAATACCACCGCCGAGGCCTTCCCCTCTCTGTCATCGTTACCGACTTCATCCACTGGCCGGCTATGGGGGAGTGGCGCTTTGACCCAAGCGAATACCCCGACCCCGAAGCGATGATGGCCGAACTGGACGAAATGGGCACCAAACTCATGGTCTCCGTGTGGCCCACGGTCTCACCCCTTGCCGAAACAGATGCGGAAATCCGCGCAAAAGGTTTATTGGTCGGCACCGAAGCCGGAGTTGAATACCACCAAACCTTCCGTGATAAGGGAATGGATCGCCCGCTTCCCGTCGCCTTCTATGACCCCACGAATCCGACGGCGCGCGACTATGTGTGGAACAAGCTCAAGAACAACTACTTCGATCTGGGTGTGCGCGTGTTCTGGCTGGATGCCTGCGAGCCTGAACTCAATCCCGGTCACCCCTCTAACCTGCGTTTTTATGCGGGAAAGGGCCTGAATGTCTCGAACCTTTACCCACGCGAGAATGCTCGCATGATCTGGGAAGGTATGCGTGAAGAGGGCGAAGACGAATTCCTGACCCTGTGCCGCAGCGCCTGGGCAGGCCAGGCAAAATACAGCGCCGCCGTGTGGAGCGGAGATATCGGCCCCACGTGGGAGGCCCTCTACACGCAGGTGCGAGCCGGGCAATCCATTGGAATCGCAGGAATTCCCTGGTGGACCAGTGATATCGGTGGCTTCCACGGAGGCGACGCTAGCGACCCCGCATACCAAGAACTCTTTGCCCGCTGGTTCGAATTCGGAACCTTCTGCCCGCTCATGCGCGTTCATGGACACCGCGAACCCCGCGAAGACGTGGCCTCGGAAAACCCCGGCGGCCCCAACGAAATCTGGTCCTACGGAGAGGAAGTCGCGGATATCTGCTCCCGCTACATCCTCCTACGCGACACCCTTCGCCCCTACCTCACTCGCGTGATGGACGAGGCCAGCGAGCGCGGAATCCCCGCTATGCGCGCCCTCTTCCTGGAATTCCCCGAGGACGAGCGCTGTTGGAGCTGGGACGGGGAGTTCTTCTTGGGTCCCGACCTCCTGGTTTCCCCGATTACCGAGGCAGGCTCCCGCACTGCCCGCGTCTACCTTCCGCGTGGTGCGCGGTGGCGCCAACTTCTCATCGCCCCAAGCCGCGGTGATGAGGCTCAAGAGGCTACGGCCTCGTACATGCTTGGTGAGACTTTCGAAGGCGGAAGTGAACTCACCATAGATGCACCACTGGAGTGCATCCCATTATTCATCCGTGAAAACACGGATCTAGATAGTTGGTTGACGGACAACTATCGACACTCAAAGGAGAGAAAGAATGGCACACGCATCTAAGCGCGCAATGCGCGGGATTGCCTTCTTCGGTGCCGGCGTAATGACACTGGGATTGGCAGCATGCTCCGGGACGAAGACGGATTCGGCCGACTCCGGCAGCGCATCCGGCGGTCAAGTAACCGTTGAGATGTGGGACTACCTGAGCGGTGAAACCGCCAATGACTCGATCAATGCAGCGATCGCTGAGTTCGAGAAGGCCAACCCCGACATCAAGGTCAAGCGCACCACCTTTGCGTTTGCAGACCTGTCCAAGTCCATCCTTCAGGGCTCGGTCGGCGGTCAGGTTCCCGATGTCGCAGTCGTCGACGTTGTCGACAACCAGAACTTCGCATCCCTGGGAATGCTCAAGGATCTGAGCAACGACGGAATCAACAAGTCTGACTTCTTCGATGGCCCCTGGTCCTCGGTCGTCTACGAGGGTAAGACCTACGGTATTCCGCTGAACTCCAACAACCTGGCTCTGTACTACAACAAGCAGATGCTCAAGGACGCGGGCGTTGAGGTTCCGACCGACTGGGCATCCCTCAAGGACGTCGCAAAGAAGACCACCAAGGGTGACGTGAAGGGCATCGCGATCTCGGCCGTGAAGTCCGAGTCCGCTACCTTCCAGATTCTGCCCTTTGTGTGGCAGACCGGCGGTGACCTGAACGATTACGCCACCTCTGGCGCAACCGCTCTGGCCTACCTGCGTGGCCTGATCGACGACGGTTCCATGTCCGAGGCCGTTTCGAACTACACCCAGGAAGACGCACGTACCCAGTTCATCACCGGCAAGTCCGCCATGATGATCAATGGCCCCTGGGAGCTGGCAACCCTGACCAAGGACGCCCAGTTTGACTGGGATGTTGCTCCTCTGCCCAAGGACAAGCGTGCAGCAACCTCGATGGGTGGCGAAAACGTTGTCGTCATGAACGGTGCCAAGCAGTCTGATGCAGCAGTCAAGCTCGCCAAGTTCCTAACCAGCGCAGAAGGCGCCAAGATCTACTGCGATGGCTCCGGCCAGCTGTCCTCTCGCCCCGACCTCCAGGGCAAGCTCAAGCTCTCGAACGATGCAAAGCTCAAGGTCTTCGAAGGCCAGCTTGCTGACGCACACGCACGTGCATACGGCAAGGATTACCCGAAGATTTCTGAGGCCATCCAGCTGTCCATGCAGGAAGCTCTGACGGGCGCATCGACCCCCGAGGCCGCAGCAAAGAAGGCCGCGGACTCAATCAACCCCTTGCTGCCCAAGAACTGAGTAGCGCAAGAAACCGGTTTGCTTGGGGGCGATCGCCCCTAGGTAACCAACACACACATAAAGTTCCCCGCGCGAGTGGGAACGCAACGATGAGCAACGGCTTGAAGCCGCAGCGAATCTCCCGCTCGCGTGGGGAAACATCCCTGTTTTGGTGCTGGCAGGCCACTGAGCCTGCCAGGCCGCAACAGTATTCCCACACAAACCTCGGATCTGTGAGTGAATTTCGATGGCGCGAACGAAAACAGCGGGCCACGACGACGGATCACGTTCTTTGGCGCGAACACGGCGCCTAGGACTGCTTCTGGCGTTACCCGCACTGATTTACATAACGATTTTTCTTGTTGTCCCACTGATCTATAACATCTGGCTGTCCATCTCTGACGCGAACGGCGCAAACCTTATTTCGGGTGACTATCACCCCACGGGCCTGGCGAACTATGAAGCGATGGTCAAGAGCCCAGGCTTCTGGAATGGCGTGAAGCTCTCCATCATCTGGACAGTTGCCTCACTTGCCCTGCAATTCCTTGTTGGTTACGCGCTGGCCTTGTTCTTCCGCAAACCTTTCCCGGGTAACGGCATCATTCGCGCGCTCCTATTGGTCGCCTGGATCCTTCCCGCTGTTGTCACGGGCACGATCTTCCGTTGGATGTTCGACTCTGACTTCGGCGTGATCAACTACTTCTTGATGAGCCTGCACATTATTGATCACCCGGTGATGTGGCTGACCGGTCCAACAACCGCAATGATTGCAATCGTCGTTGCGAACCTGTGGGTTGGTATGCCCTTCAATATGCTGCTGATCCTTTCAGGACTTCACACCATCGATGACGGCCTGTACGAGGCCGCAGAGGTCGACGGCGCTGGCCCAATTCGCACCTTCTTCTCCATCACCGAACCTCTCATGCGCCCCGTGGTGATTTCGCTGCTCTTGCTTGGCGTCATCAATACCTACAAGGTTTTCGACCTGATCTACACCATGACCAAGGGTGGTCCCGTCGAGGCGACCACAACCCTGCCGATCTTCACCTACCTACAAACTTTCAAGGTTTTCGACTTTGGTAACGGTGCGGCAGCTTCAATGCTGACCATGGTTTTGCCGCTGGCTCTGTCGTGGTTCTACGTTCGTTCGCTGGATAAGGAGGACCAGTGATGTCTGAAAAGACCGCTGAAGTTCAAGAAAAAGTCCAGACTGTGGCGGACGAAAGTTCACCTAAAGGCGAGGCGCTTTCCGCAGCCTCGGGAACAAAGGGCTTAGCGAAGACGAAGCGCGAAAAGCGCGAGGGGCGCGTCCGGATTGGGAAATCCGCATTCGCGTGGGTCATGGCAATTTTCTACCTGTTCCCCGTTTACTGGATGGTGTGTACGGCCTTCAAGACGCAGATGGAAACCTTTGCGCAGCCCCCGCATCTGATTCCGCAAAACCCAACCCTGGCCTCGTTTAGGGTCGCTTTCAGTGACAACTTCGGGATCTGGAAGGCGCTGGGAAATTCGGCAATCATCGCAGCCGGATGTTTGGTGCTGACGCTGCTCTTTGCAATTCCCGCGGCCTACGCAATTGCACGAATGAGAAGCACAATCACAACGGGCATGTTGATCTTGCTCAGTGTTGTCCAGCTGCTTCCTGCGATCGCAATCTCGATTCCGATGTTCGTTCTTTTCCGTCACGCTGGAATGGTTAACACCCTTCCCTCGATCATCTTGGCGGATGTGACGGGAACACTACCCTTTGCGATCATCATGCTGCGCCCCTTCTTCAAGCAGTTCCCCAAGGAAGTTGAAGAGGCCGCGCGACTTGATGGATTAGGCATCATTGGAACCATTGTCCGAGTCGTCATCCCGACGATCCGTCCCGGTGTCATTATGATCGGTTCCTTCTCCTTCTTGATGACATGGGGTGAATTTACCTTTGCCTTGACCTTGCTCACGAAGGCGGATCTGCAGCCTTTGACGGTTGCGTTGAACCGACTCATTGGTCAGTACGCAACGAACTGGAATGACCTGATGGCCGTCGCAACGGTTATTGCGATCCCCGTCTTGATCCTGTTCGTCGCCCTTCAGAAGTACATCGTTGCCGGCCTTGCCGGTGGCGCGACGAAGGGGTGAAATCCTGACCCAAAAAGTTGGATGGTGAGTTGCTTGGGGGCATCGGTGTGTGGGCCGGTGCCCCCAAGTTTGTGCCTGCGAGGCAGGAAGAGGGAGTTGTGCGGTCTGTACCGAGTCGTTCTTAGGAGCGGCGCTTGGATACGTAGCCCTGGAGCCCGATAACCGCTGCTCCCCTGCACCAGGTTTCATTCGCTGGCGAGGCCAATTCGATCTTGACCAGCGAGGCTCGTGGGTCGCGGGTTTCCGCTAAGCCCTGGCGCATCCATCGATTGCTCAGCGATGCCATGGCAACGCCTTCGCCGCCGATGATGACGACTTCTGGAGCTGTCAGATTAGCGATTGCGCCGATCAAACGTCCGAGCGCTAATCCGGACGCACGCAAGACGGCGGAAACAGCAGGATCTTCGGACTCTGCCAAAGAAATCACTTCATCCCAGGTGACTTCCCGTCCAAGTGCTTCAGAAATGGAGCGGGTGATCGCGGGGGTTGTCAGCATGGATTCTGCGCAGCCGCGATGCCCTTGCGAGCACAGTGGGCCTAGGGGATCCAGGGGCCAGTGCCCGACCAAACCGATGCCTGAATCCTGGTTTTCTAGCGGTCGCCCGTTTGCAACGCATCCATAACCGGTGCCGACGCCCAAAGTCAGGACCGCAAAATTCCGATGCTGTGCGCCCAGATCAAACCAGTGCTGCGCCTGTGTATAGGCCGTCAGATCATTTGCGACGAAAACAGGGATTTTGGTGTATTCGCGCAAAAGGCCGACAAGATCGACATCTTCCCATTCCAAGAAGGGCGCGGATCGGATGATGCCCTGATCTGTGACAACACCGCCGATGCCCACGCCAATCGCGTCGATGCGGAAAGTCTTTTCGGCCTGGCGTGCCAAGGAGGCAATGCCCTCACCAACGTCCTTGGGGGAGTGCGTGGGAAGAGGAAGCTGATCGTAGCTTAAGACCTGTGCCTTCAGGTTAATGACCGCAGCGGTGAGGCAGTCGTCGGCAACTTTGATTCCCAGGAAATGATGGCTATCGGGAACGACGGCTAGGGGGATCGAAGGGCGGCCGGATGTTCCCGTGCGGGTGGTCCGTACTTCGGTCAGGAGTCCTGAGGCGATCAGATCGGTGCTGATGCGGGTGAGCGTCGCGGGTGCCAGTGAAAGACGACGGGCTAATTCGGAGCGGCCGAGTGGTCCGTGAAGGAGGACTTCGAGTGCCACGCTCTGCGCAAGTTCATCCTGAGGCTGCCACCCCATCATGACCGCCTTTCTTTACCAAATTAAATAAATAGCAGAGTAATTAGACTATAGATCACACACTTGACGCAAGTATTTTTATTTGGTGAAATAACCTCCAGTGGCCAATGATGACCGCCTCACGAAAAGACACACAGCGACGAAGCAGAGAAGTCTAACGAAGGTGAGGGCTGGTGCAGTGAAAGGATTAAATCCCATGTTCGAACTTCTTCCAGTGTCCGCGGCCTTTGAGGTCAAAGACGATGTACGCATCGACATTGTTGCCGATTCACCCCTTCCTCCCGCCGCCACCTTGCGTCTGACCCACCTGGGAGCCCTCATTGCTGAGGCCGAACCTCCGCTGGGTGAATCGGTGTCCTTTGGCACTTTGGAAGAGGGTGGATACGGCGTTCTGATGTGCGATGGGAACGAGGTCCTTGCCTCCACCGCTCTTCAGGTTCTTGGCGATACTCGTCAGCGACTTCGCTACGGTTTCGTTGCAAGCTATGCCCCCGATAAGGATGTCGAGGCCGTCGCTCGCTTGGCGCGCAAGCTGCACCTCAACGGTATTCAGTTCTACGACTGGGCCTACCGCCACGCGGATCTTGTAGGTGGAGGAGAGACCTATCTCGATCCTCTTGACCAACCGATTTCACTGGAAACGGTTCGTCGCCTGATCCGTGCGCTGGCGCAGGCTGGATCTCGCTCATTCGGATACGCCGCTGTCTATGGCGTCGGAAATGAAGAGTGGGGCCAGTGGAAGGATGCTGCACTGATGCAATGTGATGGGACACCCTATGAGCTGGGTGGTTTCCTTCAGATTGTCGACCCGGCTGCTAGGGGATGGCTTGCACACTTCATCGGTGACCTTCAAAAATGCGTTGAGCAGGTGGGGTTCCAGGGATTCCACCTCGATCAATACGGATACCCAAAGTATGCAACTCGTGCCGACGGTGAATTTATCGACTTGTCGCAGAGCTTCACGCGCATGATCGGCGCTGCGCGCGATGGACTTCCAAACACTGTCCTTGTTTTCAACAATGTCAATGACTTCCCAACTTGGGCCACTGCTGGTACTCCCCAAGATACTGTGTACATCGAACCCTGGGCTCCCATTACAACGCTGGGTGCGCTCGCGGGTGTTGCGTCTCGGGCGAGAAGCGTTGCGCAAGGTAAGCCCGTGGTTCTTGCGGCGTATCAAAGCGTCTACTCCAAGGCCTCGGCAGAAGAATCGGAACAGGCGAACAAACTTACGATGGCAACGCTCTTCTCTCACGGGGCAACTCAGCTTCTGGCGGGAGAAGGTGGAAACGTCCTCGTCGACCCCTACTACGTCAATAACCACGAGGCCGCTGACAGCACCGTGGATATGCTCAAGCGCTGGTACGACTTCTTGGTTGAACACGATGAAATCCTGATGGATCCGCGAATTGCAGAAGTGACGGATTCATTTGCGGGCCCATTGAATGAGGATGTTGAGGTTGCCTACGACAATCTGAGCGTGACGGAGGATTCCAAGGAAGGGGCAGTGTGGAGGCGAGTGACGACGACACCCCACGGATTGGTTGTTCACCTCATCAACCTTGTCGGGCAAAAGGACACTCTGTGGGATGGGCCTAAGCGTTCAGGGATTCTTGTTGAAGGTGGACGACTGACATTGCGCTGCTGCGCGGGGCGTACTCCCCGCGTATTCGTGGCGGACCCAGACGGTAGTGGACACCTAGAAGAACTTCGTGTTCACTGTGAGGGAGCGCAGGCAAAGGTGGATCTTCCGCCGCTACAAGTTTGGCAGGTTCTTCGTGTTATTCTCTGAGGCTTCACTTCCCAAAACCAATGCCCTAAGCGAGCTTTCGGCTGATGAATGGTGGAAGAGTGCGGTTGTCTATCAGATTTATCCGCGCTCATTCCAAGACTCCAATGGTGATGGTGTTGGGGACCTTCAGGGAATCCGCTCTCGACTGGGCTATCTGAAAGAGCTGGGAGTTGATGTCCTGTGGCTTTCACCGATCTATCGATCGCCACAGGCCGATAACGGTTACGACATCAGCGATTACCAGGATATTGATCCGGTTTTCGGAACCATGGAGGACTTCGACCAGCTCATTGCCGATGTTCACTCTCTGGGTATGAAGCTGGTTATGGACTTGGTCGTCAACCACACCTCGGATGAACACCCCTGGTTCCTTGAATCGCGCTCATCACTGGATAATCCCAAACGCGATTGGTACTACTGGCGCGATCCGCGGCCAGGTTTTGAAGGCGGAACTCCCGGAGCGGAACCAACGAATTGGGAGTCTTTCTTTTCCGGTCCGGTGTGGAAGTATGACCCGGCGACAGGGCAGTACTACCTGCATCTATTTGCGGAGCAGCAACCCGACCTGAACTGGGAGAACCCAGAAGTTCGTCAGGCCGTCTACGAAATGATGCGCTGGTGGCTTGACCGAGGCGTCGACGGCTTCCGAATGGATGTCATCAACCTGATTTCTAAGGTTCCCGGCCTTCCCGATGGCATCTGTCATCCCGGTCAGGATCTTGCCGACGGAAGCCCCTTCTACATGGAGGGGCCGCGCCTGCACGAATTTCTCCAGGAAATGCACGGAGAGGTTTTCGAAGGCCGCGGAGCGATCTTCACCGTCGGGGAAACCCCCGGAGTGCTCCTTGAAAATGCGCCTCTCTATTCCGATCCTGCGCGCCACGAAGTGAATATGATCTTCCAATTCGAGCACGTTGGCTTGGGCCTGCCTGAAGGAAAATTTGGCCGACGCACACTGGAAGCTGGAGACCTTGCGGATTCGCTTACGCGTTGGCAATATGGCCTCGCCGAGCGGGGATGGAACAGCCTCTACCTGTGCAACCATGATCAACCGCGTACGGTCAGCCGTTTCGGCGATGAAAAGTACTGGTGTGACAGCGCGACTGCGCTTGCGACGATTCTTCACCTCCTGCGCGGAACCCCCTATATCTACCAGGGTGAAGAACTGGGTATGACAAACACGGTCTTCGCGGGGATTGAGGACTTTGAGGATATCGAGTCCACCAACTACTACCGTGTGGCCACTAAACACGGAGACGATCTCGAGCGTGTCCTTGATGGTTTGCGTGCCATGGGCCGCGACAACGCGCGAACTCCCGTCCAGTGGGATGGCTCTGCGCACGCTGGTTTCACTACGGGCACGCCGTGGATTGCGGTCAATCCGAATTACCCGGTGATTAATGCTTCCGAGCAAGTGGGTGATCCGACCTCGGTCTTTGCCTACTTCAAGGCTCTGATTGAATTGCGTCACCGCTTGGCAGTAGTTGCCAACGGAAGTTTTGAGCGCATCGATGCGGGAAGCCGTGAAATCTTCGCTTTCCGCCGTACCTTGGATGAGCACCAGCTGGTAGTTATTGCAAATCTTTCCTCGAAAGATCTGGCTCCGGTCCTTCCTTCAGAAATTTCCGAGGCCGCACCGGAGTTTGTTCCAGTTCTGACTAATGCGAATGTGTGGGAAGAGATGGGTGCGCCGCTTGCTCCGTGGAGGGCGCGGGTTTTTCTTCGATAATTATCGTGTCAACCCCTGAGACCACCCATGTTTGAATTCGCTGGAAATTCACGATTTTTCAATTCAAGGTCACATTGTCAGCTCGAATGGAAGCACCTGCCTGATGGACAATTTCAGAATGTTCAGACTGGGAAATGTCTGACAGTTCGCGAGGACTCTTCAGAGAATGGGACTGTCCTTCATATCTGGGATTGCCACCCAGGGCAGACTGAAAAATGGAGCTTTGGGCGCTAGTTGCTCATAGTTTCGCAATCAGGTTGTGGCCCCATCTTCTAGGAGGGAGAGATGGGGCCACAGCCCTATTATCAGGTATTTTTTAGGTTAATCGAAGGTTATCTTAGGGTTTGGAATTGATGCGTGCAGAGTCACAGTGCTGAACTTTGCGCTGGATGCGCTGTGCGCGGTAACCTATTGACAATTTGGCCTAGATCCAATCCTGCTCATCACGCCATTACCCAGTCTGCAAATACATGAAAACCGGGTGTGCCTAGGTGACAGAGGTGACGGACCAAACAAGACAGATAACGAACGACGCGCTACGAAACCTCAGAACCTGGAAGGATAACCGATGAGCACAATTGCACCTGAACGACACAAAGAGGACGTCATCCGACACGATGATGATTTCTCTTTTGAAGCAGTTCCTTCAAAGAACCGACGGTCATTTTGGGCCGTCGGTTTTGTTATGCTCGGCTTCACCTTCTTCTCGGCTTCGATGAGCGTGGGTGCCAAGCTTGGTAACGGCCTGAACTTCAGCCAATATGTGTGGGCAGTCATCGTCGGTGGCGCAATCCTTGCGGTCTACACGGGTGCGCTGGGCTACATCGGCGCAAAGACCGGTCTGAGCTTCGACCTCATGTCCCGTCGTACCTTCGGCCGCATCGGTTCCTTCCTGCCCTCAGCGCTGATCTCCTTCACTCAGATGGGATGGTTTGGCGTGGGCGTCGCAATGTTCGCAATCCCCACCGCCGAGACCCTGCACATCAACGCGTGGCCCGTCGTCATCATTGCGGGCGGCCTGATGACCGCCTCGGCCTACTTCGGAATCAAGGCCATTGAGATCGTCTCCTTCGTCTCAGTACCTCTGATCGCAATCCTCGGAAGCTACTCCATGATCAGTGCGGTCAACGCAGGCGGCGGTATTGCCGCAGTCTTCGGCCAAAACCAAGGCATGACCACCGTTGCAGCCATCGGCCTCGTGATCGGAAGCTTCGTCTCCGGCGGTAGCGCAACCCCCAACTTCACTCGCTTCGCGAGGTCCGCGACCTCGGCAGTGATTACCACTGTGATCGCCTTCTTCATCGGTAACACCCTGATGTTCTCCTTCGGAGCGGTCGGTGGAGCCTTCACCGGTAAGGACGACATCTTCTACGTAATGATCGCTCAGGGCCTGCTGATTCCTGCGCTGATCGTCTTGGGTGCAAACATCTGGACGACAAACAACAACGCCCTGTACACCACCGGCCTGGGCTACGCGAACATCACCGGAATCAACAAGAAGCCTCTGGTTTTGGTCGCAGGCATCATCGGAACCCTTGGAGCCCTGTGGCTCTACGACAACTTTGTCGGCTGGCTCAGCTTGCTCAATGCCACCCTGCCCCCCATCGGTGCAGTTCTGGTTGCCGATTACTTTGCACGTCGCCGCAGCTACATGGATATGGGATCAGATGACCCCGAGGTCAAATGGGCACCGATCGTCGCACTGGTCGCAGGCGCACTGACCGGCTGGCTGACCCCCGGCTTCGGAATCGTCTCGATCAACGCCATGGTCGTCGCCATCCTCGTCTACTTCGTCGGAAGCGCAATCGAGAAGGGAATCCGTCGATGAGCGCGCAAACTGAAGGAAACAACATGCCTCACACCCAGGCCTCGGCAATGGGAGAAAAAGGCGCGAATCTTCTCATCACGGGCGTCCGTATTGAAGACGGCCCCGCCGGAGTCGACATTCGCATCACGGACGGAAAGTTCGCGGAAATTGGTGCGGGACTGGCGCCTCGTGAAGGCGAAGAGGTCCGCGACTACACGGGCAAGCTGGTTCTACCTCCCTATATCGAGTCGCACGTGCACCTAGACACGGCGCTCACCTCGGGACAGCCGCGCTACAACGAAAGCGGAACCCTCTTCGAGGGCATCGAGGTGTGGAGTGAGCGCAAGCAGACCCTGACCTACGAGGACGTCAAGGACCGTGCGGGCCGGGCGCTTCGTCAGCAGGCACAGTTCGGAATTCAGTACGTGCGTTCGCACGTCGACGTTACTGACCCGGACCTGACAGCCCTTCGCGCGCTCATTGACCTGCGTGAGGAACTCAAGGACTCCATGACCCTGCAGTTGGTCGCCTTCCCGCAGGAAGGCATCGAGTCCTTCCCGAACGGACGCGACCTCATGCGTCGCGCGGCTGAAATGGGCGTCGATGCAATCGGGGCCATCCCGCACTTTGAGTTCACCCGCGAGTACTCCGTGTCCTCGCTGAACTTTGCAGTCGAGCTTGCCCAGGAATACGGACTGCTCATGGACGTGCACTGCGACGAAATTGACGACGAGGCTTCGCGCGGGCTGGAAACCCTGGCCACGCGCGCGCTCGAGGCCGGGATTGGTCCGCGAGTCACCGCCTCGCACACGACCGCGATGCACTCGTATAACAACGCCTACTTCCTGCGCCTGGTGCGCCTGCTCAAGATGAGCGGCATTAACTTCGTGTCGAATCCGCTGGTCAATACGCACCTGCAGGGGCGCGTCGATACCTACCCGAAGCGACGAGGCGTCACCCGCGTGAAGGAACTGACCGAGGCAGGAATCAACGTCTCCTTCGGCCAGGATGATATTGAGGACCCGTGGAACCCCATGGGTACCGGAAACTTGCGAGATGTCGTGCTCAACGGCCTGTACGTCACCCAGATGATGGCGCGCAGTGAGATCACCGGGTCCTACAACTTCATCACTCACAATGCAGCGCGCACGCTCAACCTCTCCGATTACGGCATTGAGGTTGGAAACACGGCGAACTTCATTGTGTTGGATGCCGAGGATTGGTTCCACGCGCTGAGCTTTGGTTCTCCCGTTCTGGCAAACTTCCGCGCTGGTCGGGTTTTGACCGAGTCCGAGGCCGTGGTGCGCACGGTGAATTTCTGAGGCCTGCATAAAAGTCCCGGGGTCAGGTGCGGGCGGGGTCTGTGTGCGGGAGCTTCCCCGACGATAGGGGAGAGCTAGGTTTTACTGTGCGGGCTCACTGAAGCGGGTGTACTCCTGCTTCTCTTCGTCCCAGGACTCCGGGTCGTACAGCACGGCACCGAGAGGCAGAACGAACGTTCTATTAAGAAGCTGCGCCTCGCCGTAGCTGAAACCGTGCGGACTCTCCGGGCGCGCCTCGAACAGGTAATCCTGCGGATCCGCCTGCGCAGAGAACCGTGCCCTCTGCATCCGTCTTTCCAAAGCCTCAAAGGACGGCTCAACGTATGCGAAGCTAGTCTGCCTGAAATCTGCCCGCTGACCGAACGTCGCACCCGGGAAGTAGGCTCCCTCAAAGCTCGTCCCGTTGAAGCTCACCGCCCGCGCGAACGTCACCATGCCGAAGCCGACATGCGCCGTGAACGTCGCCTTGCTAAAGTCGGCATCTTGCGCGAAGGTGACCTTATCGAAGTACGCGTACTGCGGGAAGTCCATATCTTCATATGACGTTCTCGGAAGCGCAATAAACGACGCCCGGCTGAACGTGGCGTCGCCGTCGAACCGCGCCCCATCAAAATCCGCGAACTGCGTGAAGGACGCTCCGCTAAAGTCCGCCGCGCTCGCAAAGCGTACATTGCTGAACATCGCGGACTGCTTGGTGGCTATACCGGCAAAGCGCGCGGCCCCGCCGAACAGCGACTTGGAGAACACCGCCGGGCGGTTGAAGACCGATGCTGCGAAGTGTGCTTCATCGTGGAACGTGGAGGCGGTGAATAGTGCCTCTCCGCCGAAGGTGATCGCCGTGAAGCTGGCTATGCCCGCGGTGTTCAAGCGTGAGAAGTCGGCGTCGGCCTCGAAGGAAGCTACCCCAAAGTCGGCCGCAGCTGAAAAGACCACGTCTGAGAAGTCAACCTCGCCGGTGAAGGTTACGGTTGCGAAGCTTGCCGCGCCCGCGAAGTGCGCGGCGCTGAACCCCACCCAGTCGTTGAAGTTCGCGCCGTGGAAGGATGCGTCAGCGGTGAACTGTGCCGCGGAGAAGCTGGTGTCACCGTGGAAGGTTGCGTTGAAGAAATCTGCCGGGCCGTAGAAGGTTGCGGAGGCGAAATCGGCGTTCTGAAAGTACAGCTGCCCCAGCGGGTAGAAGATGGGCGCGCCGCCAAAGTCGAAGCGCAGGTCAGCCCACATGGGCGATATTGGCGGCACCGCGTGCTGGTCTTCTGCTTTGTCTTTTTCGGGGCTCTCGGCGACTGCGGCGAGGCGGCGGCTGAACTCCATGAAGACCGTGCGGCGCACCAGCTGTTCTTCGCGGAGTGCCTCCTGATCGCGCGTAAAGTCGCCTTCGTACCCTTCGGGTGCCTCGTCTGCTTCTAGGACCTGCCGTTTTTGCGCGAGGGGGTAGGGCGTGCGGATGCACCCGGTCAGCTCGTCGATAATGGCTTGGGCTTCTTCGCGGCGTACCTGCTCGGGGAGAGAGGTGTCGGCGAGCCATTCGTCTGCGAGGTTTACGAGCGTGTATGCCCCGCTGAGGCGTACGGCGGGCTGCCCGTCGAGGAATTGTTCGAGGGCGTGCGTGTAGCGTTCGTGCCGCCCGGCCTGCTGGTTGTGCGCTGGGGTGTTTTTGCGTTGCCGTAGCGCAGTTAAGAGTTTGTTGAGGTTCATGATGGGGCGCCCTTCCTGCTCCGGTGCTGGCTTATATCCAGCATAGGGGAGGACCCCAACCTTTCGCGCTCGCGCTGGTTAAAAGAAGAAGCCCCGTCTGCACGATGAACTGCGCCCCGAAACTTGGACGCGTTTAATGGCAGCCGTTATGCGGCTACCCGT